>Ga0209094_1000369_pt1 | contig 33547 bp, 30 predicted proteins | sample COGITO_mtgs_1004_2_FD_184790 | JGI IMG/M metagenome (GOLD analysis project Ga0209094, IMG submission 184790) | Pelagic marine microbial communities from North Sea - COGITO_mtgs_100430 (SPAdes) (version 2) | ecosystem: Environmental > Aquatic > Marine > Epipelagic ... | reverse complement strand
AAAGTATTGCATTTTGCTCCGGAGCAAGCGTTTCATAAACAGTTCAAAAAAATAAAGCATTTTGACTATGTGACTACCGATCTGAATTCTCCCATTGCAATGGTGAAAGCCGATATTTGTAAGCTCCCATTTGAGTCTGACAGTTTTGATGTTATTTTGTGTAATCATGTGCTTGAGCATATTTTGGACGATACCACAGCCATGCAAGAGCTTTACCGGGTGATGCGTCCGGGAGGAATGGGGATCTTTCAAATTCCACAAGATTTAAATCGCGAGACTACTTTTGAGAATCATAGTATTACTGATAAAAAAGAGCGTACCAAAATTTTTGGACAGTATGACCACGTGCGGATTTATGGACGTGATTACTTTGACACGCTAAGATCGGTTGGTTTTAAAGTGGATGAAGTGGATTATACAGCTACATTATCTGATCAAGAAATTGACAAATACAGATTGGCTAAAGGCGAAATTATTCCTGTGGTTTATAAAATGTAATTCAACGACATTATATCTAAAAACTAAGCTTTATCACTATCAAAATTATGATTGGCAAAATTATGGCATTCTACAATATCATTTATCTTTTCAAGTCCGTTCGGACCTAGCCATCTTGTATTGAATGACTTCAGCACTTTTTGTTGCCCATTCTCATCAACAACACTTAGTATAATAGATTTTTTTAAAGAAAAAAAACTTAGTTGTTTTTTTTTCTTTAGTTTATGATTACTATATACTTTTAAAATTTTTATGTTTTGTTTTCTAAAAACTACATTTTTTTTAAAATTTGGAAAAAATGTTTCAATAACAAGCCCATTTTTATCATTTGATATTCTTAAGAAAAAGGGGGACTCAAAAACTTCAAAAAAAAGCGTAAACAAAATCAAAAAAATAGATAAATTTTGTAATACTTTAAAACCATGACCTAAAAATGTACTAAGACTAAGAATTGAAGTAGTCGCTAAAACAATCAGTGAAGAAATAATAATATATTTTCTTAATTTAAGATACTTTACAAAAATGTTTTCGTTTGTCACTAAATCTAATATTTAAATTTAGGAGGCTAAAAGTTAGCCTCCTAAATTCTATTAACAATACTTATCCAAAACCATAGCTCCTGCTATAATCCCTAATGGATTGAACCCGCCCAATAATGAGCCACCTACAATTAAAAATCCCGCTGCACAGCCCCAAGCATTTGGTTCACCACCCTGCAAGTTTTCCATTTGATTTAAATCTTCCATTTGATTTAAATCTAATGTTTTCATAATATATAAATTAAGTTATAAAATGTTGCCTTCATGATTTGGGGCAACTATCCAACTATTAGACGTACCAAATCTATAAACTAAAATTTAAAAAACAAAAAATTAACACATAAAAACCTGTATATCAATATATTGTGAATTTATTTTTATTAATTTGGTTCAATTATTGTGAAAATTGTTTAAACAAAATAAATAGTGTGTATTTTATATTTTTTACCCAGCTAGTCAATTGAATATTAGTGTGAAAAATAAATTTAAAATAGTAACTATTTTTGGATTTTTTGTTTAATAATTGTAGGAACTGTTTATTCAAAAAAATAGTTGTTTTAAGAAGATATAAGCTGTTATCCTAGTAACTAACACTGTTTAAAACAGGCAAAGGACAGAAGAATTGTAAAATTTATATATTATAGTTGGTTTGAAAGAAGTAAAACCAAGCAGTATTAAAACTTAACGTTTTTAAAATTATACTAATTTTCTGGAAACCCATTAAACACCTCTGTTTCGAGTTGATTATCTTCGGTAACAAAAGCAATAAAGACTTTTAATTCCGTGTGCATCTTAAGAAATACGCTGATTTCTTCTACTTCCATGGCTTGAATTGCAGTAGCATAGGCATCTGCAATCATACAAGATTGAGCAATGACCGATACGGTCAATATATTAGAACGGATTGGATAGCCTGTTTGGGTATCAATTATATGTGTATAGCGATTGCCTTCTGCATCAAATTTAATTTTACGATAAGTTCCAGAGGTTGCCATGGATTCATTTTCGAGGGCTAAAGTCGTTATATAGCGTTTATCGCTCTCTAGATTGGGGTGTTGAACGCCAACTTTCCATTGTGTATTCTTAACGGAGTTAATGCCTTTGGTACGAATTTCACCCCCTATTTCAATTAAATAATTTTGAATGTTTTTAGCTTCTAAATAGCGTCCGATTACATCGACGCCGTATCCTTTGGCAATGGCATTAAAATCTAATCGAGTTGCTTTTGGTTTCGAAATAACGCCCTTACTAAGCGTAACTTTATCCATTCCTACAGACAGCATGAGTTCGTGGATTTTAAGACTGTCTAAGGCTTCTATTTTTCCTTCAGGTCCAAAATCCCATGCATTGACTACAGCGCCAATCGTAGGATCAAATTTGCCTCGTGTCGCGGTGTGAATTTCTTTTGATGTATTGAAAACTTTCTCAAAATGATGGTCGATAACCACCGGGTCATTTGCATTTACTTTTGAAATATCAGAACTAGAAATGTATGTAGACATAGAACGATTAACTTCAAAAAACAGACTGTCAAATGCAGTTTCATAATTTTCGCTACTCTCATAAAGAATTGAGTAGGTCGTTCCAAAAACAGAACCAGCCGCCCGTAATTGTTCTGATTGATTCGAACAAGATACAAGTGCTAAAAAAATAAATAATAAATAATTTTTAATCATTTTATATCTAATTAAAATTCGTTTCGATCACCTGAATGCCATTGTATTCAATAAGGTATTCTTCATTAAGATAGACGGGGAGTTCATCGCCTTTAGGATTTCCAATTCCAACCCCAGCATACAAGACTTTGGCATCTTTATCTTGCGCGTGATTTTTAAAGGTTTCCATCCAAACGACATCGTAATTATTAGGGTTGTCTGGCAATTTTACCACACGTACGATCACAAAAAAGTACTGACTGTTTTTATCAATACACACAAATTGCGGGTGTTTTTTGAGTTTGCTATTGATGGCTACAAATTCAAACCCACGGGACTCTAAATCCTTCCCGACATGGTTCATTGCCAAATTGTGCATCTCTTGTTTTGAAAGTGGTTGACTCATACTACAAAAATACAAAAGAGGTTGTCTGAAAAGTTTTTTTCTTGTCAAGCTGAATTTATTTCAGCTTCTCATAATTATTGGTTTTCAACATTTGAAGATTCTGAAATAAATTCAGAATGACAGGTTTCCTACTTTTTAGACGACCTCAGATTATAAAAAATTTAGAAGTGATTACCCTCCAAAGTCATCAAATCGAATGTGCTCATCTGCAATTCCAAAATCTTCACCCATTTTCTGAACCGCTTGGTTCATTAATGGTGGTCCACAGAAATAGAGTTCGATATCTTCTGGAGACTCGTGATGATTTAAATAATTATCGATCACACAGTTGTGGATAAATCCAACAAAACCATCGCCTTCAGCATCAATATTTTCTTTTACTTTCCAGTTGTCTTCTTCCATTGGTTCAGAGAGTGCTAAATGGAATTTGAAGTTAGGAAAATCTCTTTCTAAGGCTTCAAAATGTTCTAAGTAAAACAACTCACGCTTAGAACGTCCTCCGTACCAGTAAGATACTTTACGACCTGTTTTAAGGGTTCTGAATAGATGGTATAAATGCGAACGCATGGGCGCCATTCCAGCTCCTCCACCAACATATAACATTTCTGACTCACTCTCATTGATAAAGAACTCTCCATAAGGTCCGGAAATGGTTACTTTATCACCTGGTTTTTGAGCAAAGATATACGAAGATGCAATCCCTGGATTTACGTCCATCCAACCGTTCTTAGCACGGTCCCATGGTGGCGTAGCAATACGCACATTTAACATGATTTCGCGACCTTCTGCAGGATAGGATGCCATTGAATAAGCACGTTCTACAGTTTCATTGTTTTTCATGGTAAGTGGCCAGAGACCAAACTTATCCCATTCCGCTTGAAACTTATCTGGAGTTTCGTGTTCTTCTGGATGCGCTGTGATGTCGATATCCTTAAAATTGATTTCACATTCTGGAATCTCAATCTGGATATATCCACCTGCTTTATACCCCATATCTTCTGGGATTTCCACTACGAATTCTTTAATAAAAGAGGCGACGTTGTAGTTACGCACAACGGTTGCTTCCCATTTTTTAATTCCAAAGACTTCTTCTGGAATGGTGATTTCCATGTCTTGTTTTACCTTTACTTGACAGGATAAACGGGCACCATGTTTCAACTCTTTTCTTGAGAAGTGAGGTGTTTCTGTTGGCAAGGCTTCACCTCCACCAGACAGCACGTGACACTCGCATTGAATACACGTTCCACCACCACCACAAGCAGATGGTAAAAATATTTTATTCCCACTTAAAGTGGATAACAAAGTAGCGCCTGAGGCTACTTCAATTTCGCGTTCACCATTGATCAGAATCTTTACAGGTCCTGAGGGTGATAGTTTTTGTTTTACAAAAAGGAGCACACTAATTAATAGTAACGAAGTCACTAAAAATGCTACGACGGTAGCTAAAATGGTTCCGGTTGTTCCAGCGGCTAAAATCATCATATTAGTTAACTATTTTTAATTGGTTTGGTACTTCTTTTTCGATCTCTGTAGCTTCTACAACTACTTCTTTTGGTGCTTCTTCTACTTCTTCATCACCACCTGTTAGCATCCCTCCAAAGCTCAAAAACCCAATACCCATGAGTCCAGTGACAATGAATGTAATTCCTAAACCTCTTAGCGGTGCAGGGACATTTGAATATCTAATTTTTTCACGAATAGCGGCAATGGCTAAAATAGCCAAGAACCAACCGATTCCAGAGGATATTCCGTAATTGACTGCCAATCCTAAAGTTTCTATTTCACGGGCTTGCATGAATAAAGAGCCTCCTAATATCGCACAGTTTACCGCAATTAAGGGTAAGAAAATTCCAAGTGAATTGTAGAGTGAAGGTGAAAATTTTTCAACTACAATTTCTACGAGCTGAACCATGGTTGCGATCGTTGCAATAAACATAATAAACGAAAGGAAACTAAGGTCGTAGTCTGCAAATTCTGGACCTAGCCAAACGAGTGCACCGGGTTGTAATAAATATTGGTCTAACAACCAGTTTAAAGGCACTGTGATGGCGAGTACAAAAATGACTGCGGCACCAAGTCCAACGGCAGTTGCTACTTTTTTAGAGACGGCTAAATATGAGCACATGCCCAAGAAAACCGCAAACACCATATTATCAATAAAAATTGATTTGAAAAATAATTCGATGTGTTCTATCATTGTCTTTTATTTAAATTCTTACTAAAGAAATTAATCTTCAATTAATGTTGTGTTTCTGCTACGTTGTACCCATATAATAAGACCTACAATAATCAAGGCCATTGGAGGCATGAGCATGAATCCATTGTTTTCATAACCTATGGAATAGAGTCCTGTTTTCTCAATTGGGTCTCCTAATACAGGAACTCCGAAAAGGGTTCCAGATCCTAAGAGCTCTCTAAAAAATCCTACGGCTATAAGTATCACAGCGTATCCAAGTGCATTTCCAATCCCGTCTAAAAAGGATTTCCAAGGACCATTTCCAAGCGCAAAGGCTTCAAAACGCCCCATAATAATACAGTTGGTAATAATCAATCCTACAAATACAGAGAGCGTTTTACTGAGTTCATAAGCATAGGCTTTAAGTACCTGATCGACAATAATTACTAAGGACGCCACAACGATGAGTTGGACGATAATTCTAATTTTAGAAGGAATGATGTTACGCATCAGCGAAATGACAACGTTTCCTATTCCTAAAACAAACAGTACTGCAATTCCCATCACTAGAGAGGCTTTGAGTTCTGCCGTAATTGCTAAAGCGGAACAAATCCCTAAGACTTGAATCGTAATTGGGTTGTTATCTGCTAACGGATCCGTTATTAATTTGGCATCTTTTTTTGAAAGTAGTCCCATGTTAGTTCAATTGATTTTTTAAATTTTTAAAGTATGGTAAATACAATTTTAAATCCTTTTTTATCATTGCAGATACACCATCTCCTGTAATTGTTGCTCCTGCTAAAGCGTCCACTTCATAGTCGTCTTTAGTCAAGTTTTTAGGGTCGTTATTTCCTTTCGCTACCGTGATGCCTTTAAAAGCCCCACTTTCGGAAAGTAATTTTTCACCAACAAAATCGTCCATAAAATAGCGTTGTTTGATGTTGGCTCCTAAACCTGGTGTTTCCGCAGCGTGATCAAAAAATGCGCCTTGAACAACCATGTCTTCATCCAATGCCACATAACCCCAGATGGCATCCCACAATCCTTTTCCTCTAATAGGAATAATGTAAAATGACGCTCCATCTTTTTTACCTAAAAATAAAGGCAATAATCGAGTGCCTCCGTTTTTGGCTTTGGCTTGTTCTTTTTTGACATTAATAAGGTAAGCTTTATTGTTTTCTTCAGCTGTACCATCTGCATTAATTGTCAATTGTTTGGAGATGTATTTTGAAAATTCTCCTGCAACTTTATCGGTTCCAATAAATTTGATGTCTGTGGCACCATTTTCATTGATTCCCATTGCATACAGGATGTTTTGCTGTGTTTCCATACGCTGGTTCTCTTGAATGTTTGGTTTCAATGAAGAGGCTGTAAATGCAAGCAAGGATCCTACGATCACCACCATTGCGATGGCAAATAAGATCGTGTATTTGTTTGTGTCTGTATTAGTACTCATAATTATGCAGTTTTAACTTTAAGACGTTTCATTCGTTTTTTGACATTTCCTTGAACCACATAATGATCAATGGTTGGTGCAAATACATTCATCAGAAGAATCGCTAAAAAGACCCCTTCTGGATAGGCTGGATTAAACACACGAATCATGATGGAGATGAATCCAATTAAAAATCCGTAAATCCATTTTCCTTTGTTGGTTTGTGCAGCTGTTACAGGATCTGTTGCCATAAACACAGCTCCAAATAAGATACTTCCGATAATTAAATGTTGCCAGAAAGGCACATTCATTAGTCCATAAAATTTGCTTGAAGAACCAATCCAACCCGCATCCACGACACCGTTAAATATAAGTCCCATTGAAAGCGCTCCAATAAGCGTACTTACGATGATTCTCCAACTTCCAATTTTTGTAAATATCAAGAATAGTGCGCCAAGAATAATCAATAATTTAGACGTTTCTCCGACAGAGCCCGGAATGATTCCCCAGAACATATCCCAATAATCATAGATTACCGTGTTGTTTTGAGCATAGCTTCCTAAGATGGTTTCTCCTGAAATGGCATCTGCTGTACCAGAACGTTCAACAGCGCCGTGTACCCAAACTTTATCACCACTCATCCAAGTTGGATAAGCAAAGAATAAAAAGGCACGAATGGTCAGTGCAGGATTCAGAATATTCATTCCTGTTCCTCCAAAGACTTCTTTTCCAATGACCACACCAAAAGCGACAGCAACGGCAAGCATCCAAAGTGGTAAATCAATAGGGACAATAAGTGGCACTAACATACCTGTAACTAGGTAGCCTTCTTCCACTTCATGTCCTTTAACAATGGCAAACACGAATTCAATAGCCAATCCAACGCCGTAAGACACGACCACTAAAGGCAATACTTTCCACATTCCAATGACTAAATTGCTCCAAGTCCAAAACGATCCGCCTAAAAACCCTTGAGCGGACTCAATAGTTCCCAACGCCAAATGGTGTTGGTAGCCTGCGTTGAACATTCCGAAAATCAAACAAGGCACCATGGCCATAATAACGGTATTCATGGTACGCTTTAAATCATCGGCAGCTTTAATGTGTGTTCCGTTGTGCGTGGTTTCGTTTGGTAAATATAAAAAAGTATGCAAGGCATTAAAGGCGGGAGCCATTTTTGTGCCTCTATACTTTTCTTTAATAGTGTGTAATTTATTTTTAAAACTCATCTTTATCCTATTTCTTTAAGCATTAAGTCCAATCCTTCTCTAATAATTTTTTGATGTGGTTGTTTAGACACACATACAAATTCAGTCAACGCAAAATCTTCCGGAGCGACTTCATACATTCCAAGGGCTTCCATTTCGTCTAGATCTTGGTACATACACGCTTTTAAAATTTGCATTGGAAAAATATCTAACGGGAATACTTCTTCATAAGTTCCTGTCAGAACAAAAGCCCTGTGCTCTCCGTTGGTATTGGTATTTAAATCGAATTTTTTATTTGGAGTCATCCATGAAAAGGTCAAAGCTCTTGATGTAGATACTTTGTCAAATACAGGCTTGTTCCATCCAAAAAACTCATAATCATCTCCTTCAGGAATGACGGTCACTACGTTTGAGTAGTATCCTAAATAACCATCTGGTTTTATTTCTTTTCCACTTAAAACGTTGCCCGATATAATTCGAACATTCGCATCTTTTTCAATCCCACGGTCATAAACCATCGTTGCAATTTCACTCCCGATTTTGGTGACTAAATAGCGAGGCTCTTTGATGCCCGATCCAGCAAGTGCCACAATACGTTCGGCATTAAATTTACCTGTTAAAAGCAATTCGCCAATAATAACTAAATCTTGAGGTGTCACGGTCCAAACCACTTCTCCTTTATTAATAGGATCAATTTTATTGATAAGCGTTCCGACATTTCCAGAAGGATGTGGCCCAGAAACATTGTGTGTCACAACATCTTCTAAATTCGTGAACGGTGAATGTGAATCTTTTGAAACACTGACATGAATACTGCCAGTTGTTAATTTTGATAACGCAGTAACCGCCGCTTGTAATTCTGCTTGCTTGCCCGTTAATACAAAATCATAATCCGCTGCTAAAGGCGCAGAGGCATAAGCAGAAACAAAAATTCCTTTCGGTGTGTTCTCTGGATTTGCAATCACGTCATAGGGACGTTGCATGATAAATGGCCAGCATCCAGAAGCCAATAATTTAGCCTTGACCTCATCAGCCTTGGCACTTTCAACTTCTAGTTTTTGGTGGTCCAAAAACGTTTGGGCTTTATCTGCTTGTATTTTGATTTCTAAAATACGACGTTTTTCTCCTCTTAATATCTCAACAATTTCTCCTGAAACAGGCGAAACAAATTGAATAGACTCGTTGGATTTGTCATAAAAAATAGGCTCACCAGCTTGGACTTTAGCGCCCGCTTTTACTAATAATTTAGGTGTGAGTCCGTGAAAATCTTCAGGTTTGATACTGTAAAAGTTACTTTTGATGGCGTCACTTTTTGTCAAGGCTGCCTCCCCTACTAACTTAATATCTAACCCTTTTTTAATTCGGATGTCGTTTGACATAGGTATTTTCTGTTGAATTATTATCTAAAAAACGCTGCAAAATTACAAATTTAATGCGCAGTTTCCATAATATTTACTGACATTTTTTTAATAAAAGTCTGCAATTTATTTTAGGCATAAAATTTGTTTATATTTACCTACTATTTTATAAAATTCACATGCTTAAACATCTATACATTCCATTTATTTTACTAGTATCATTTACTGGCTTTTCTCAAGTAGAAGAAGTTGAGCCTGATGACCTTATCAAAACGATTACTTTTAAAAGCAATACGAATCAATCGGAGTTGCCGATTTTGACCCTTAATGAGCGTCTGTATTTAGAATTTGACGTGCTTAGCCCAGATGAGGACGATTATTATTATGTCATTGAACATTATAATTACGATTGGACTAAATCCAACCTAATGAAGTCCGAGTATCTTAAGGGTCTCGATAATTTACGGATTGTCAATTATGAAAATTCTTTTAATACCTATCAGATTTATTCTAATTACTGGCTCCAAATTCCCAACAAACAAACGCGACTCAAAGTAACCGGAAATTATTTGATTAAAATTTTTGATGAAGATGATGAAATTGTTTTTAGTCGTAAGTTTATGGTTTATGAAAATCTGGCCAATGTGGGCGTACAGCTTAAACGCTCTCGAGATGTTAGGGACGTAAATACGAAACAATCGGTTGATTTTGTGATAAATACGACCAACTTCAGTTTTAACAACCCCAAACAAACCGTCAACACCGTCATACTTCAAAACAACAATTTAAAAACAGCAATTTCAGGTCTGAAACCTCAATATATTCTAGGCAATGAATTGATATACCGCTACACGACTGAATCCTCTTTTTGGGGCGGAAATGAGTATTTATATTTTGAAACTAAAGATGTCAGAGGGACTAATTTAGGCGTGCAGTTTACCGATTTGGAAGACTTATATCACAGTTTTTTATATTTAGACGGCAATCGTTATAACAGAGGTTATACCTACAATCCTGACATCAATGGAAATTTTCAAATTACTATTTTAGATCGTGACAACCCATCTATTGAGGCCGATTATACGGTGGTTCATTTTTCGCTGCTAAATCCAGAATTGTCAAATGAATCCATCTACGTGTATGGAGCCTATAACAATTATACCATAAACGCCTCAAATGAGATGGTTTTCAACCCAGACAGCGGGGTTTATGAAATCGATATAAAACTCAAACAAGGATTTTATAACTATAAATACGTTCTTGTAAATGCGCAAGGAGAATTAGAGGAAGGCGTGATTAGCGGTGATTTTTATGAAACCGAAAACAATTATAAAGTACTCGTTTATTATAGAGATTTGGGCGCACGTTACGACCGCATTGTAGGTTTTGGAGAAGGCAGCTCCACACAAATTGGCAACTAGGGCGTTTTTAACTTTTATAAGTTGACATCAACTTTTATCGGGCTTAGAAAATATATCACAGCTTTTGATGAAATAATTTTTTAGTTTGACTAAATTTAGTATTTTTATACGCTATGATAGAACAAATCACCAAAGGCATAAAAATTTCGATTGAAACTGAGTTTGAAGGAACCTTCTACAAAGAGGAATGTATTCATTATGCGTTTAGCTATGAAATCATGATTGAAAATCAGAGTCATGAGATCGCCCAACTGATCGCAAGAAAATGGACTATCATGGAAGCCCTGAATGAAAATGAAGTCGTCACCGGCGAAGGCGTTGTTGGCGAAAAACCCATTCTTCTTCCTGGCGATCGCCATAACTACACTTCTGGATGTGTTTTAAAATCGCCCTTTGGTGCTATGAAAGGCAGCTATTTAATGGTGAACCCTTCCAACTCAAAACAGTTCAAAGTGACCATTCCAACTTTTAAATTAAGTGCCTCATTTGCACAAAATTAAACTGTATTTAAAACTCAAACACCGACTATAAAGTGTAGTTTTACACTTTAAATACACACAAGAAAACACACACTAAAAAAACAAACATCATGGGAAAAGGATTTTTTAAGGCTCCAGTTGCAATAAACGAACCCGTCAAATCATACAAACCAGGTTCTCCTGAACGTGAAGAAGTACTCGCAACTTATAAAGCAATGCTAAAGGAAACTTTAGAAGTGCCTATGTATATAAACGGGAAAGATGTCAAATCTGGAAATACCCAGACCATGAGTCCTCCACACGATCACCAACACATTTTAGGGTCGTATCATACTGCTGAAAAAGCACATGTAGAAACAGCAATCGCGACCGCTTTGGAAGCGCGAAAGTCTTGGTCGCAATTGCCTTGGGAACAACGTGCAGGGATTTTTCTTCGTGCTGCTGAATTGATTGCAGGGCCTTACCGAGCAAAAATCAACGCGTCCACAATGATTGGGCAGTCGAAAACAGTTTTTCAAGCAGAGATTGATGCCGCTTGTGAATTTATCGATTTTTTAAGATTCAACGTTCAGTTTATGATCGATATTTATAAGGACCAACCACAAAGTACAAGTGACGCATGGAACCGCATCGAGTACCGTCCTTTAGAAGGATTTACGTATGCTGTATCGCCATTTAACTTTACATCCATCGCAGGGAATCTTCCAGCGTGTATGGCTCTGATGGGGAATGTAGTGGTTTGGAAACCGAGTGATAGCCAAGCCTATTCTGCAAAGGTTATTATGGATGTTTTTGAAGAAGCTGGTGTGCCTCCAGGAGTTATTAATGTGGTTTTTGGAGATCCGGTCATGATTACAGATACTGTTTTGGCAAGTCCTGATTTTTCTGGACTTCACTTTACGGGTTCGACTCATATATTTAAAGAACTTTGGAAACAAATTGGGAATAATATTCATAATTATAAAACCTATCCGCGTATTGTTGGGGAAACAGGTGGTAAAGATTTTATCGTTGCCCACCCTTCGGCGAATGCTAAGCAGGTTGCCACTGGAATGCTGCGAGGCGCTTTTGAATTTCAAGGGCAAAAATGCAGTGCTGCTTCTAGATCTTATATTCCACAGAGTTTGTGGCCGGAAATTAAAGCCTTTATGATTGCCGAAATGAAAACCTTTAAAATGGGATCTCCTGATGATTTAAGCAATTTTATTACGGCGGTGATTCACGAAGGTTCATTTGACAAACTTGCAGGTTTTATTGACCGTGCAAAAGAAGATTCTGATGCCACTATAATTGCTGGAGGAAACTACGACAAGAGTAAAGGGTACTTTATTGAACCAACGCTTATTGAAACGACCAACCCTAAGTATGCCACCATGAGTACCGAATTATTTGGTCCTGTAATGACGGTTTATGTGTATGAAGACGACGCTTTTGAAGCGACTTTAAAATTAGTGGATGAAACTAGCGAATATGCCCTCACCGGTGCGATCTTTTCAACTGACCGATACGCAGCTACTTTAGCAACTAAGCTGCTAGAAAATGCCGCAGGAAACTTTTATATAAATGACAAGCCTTCGGGTGCTGTTGTTGGACAACAACCTTTTGGAGGCGCTCGTGCTTCTGGAACCAACGACAAAGCAGGATCTGCTCAGAATTTATTACGTTGGATTTCACCACGAATGATCAAAGAAACATTTGTGACACCAACCGACTATCGTTATCCTTTTTTAGGAGAATAATTAATTAATTTCAATTAAAGAGGCTGTCTAAAAAGACGTTGCTTTGTCAATCTGAACCTGACTACCGTCTGGAAGTCCTGCCTCTCGGCAGACCAGCCTACCGTCAGGCAGGTTCAGAATGACAGAAATTGTACTTTAAAATAAAACATAAAAAGGGGCTGTCTTTTAAGACAGCCCCTTTTTAGCATTTAATACTTTTAGATTTTGATTGCACTAATTAATCAAAAGCTTGAGTTCCTCCTACATGTACTTCTTGCACGTTGTAAATATCGTAGTGTGGAGAATCTGTATGGGTTGCCCCAAAGTAATCAGTAAAGGTTTTAGTGTAGGTGTTTCTTACATACACAATAACCTTGAGTTCATTGGTATCATCTATATTAGTTGGCAAATCAAGTCCTGTAATGGTTCGTGTAAAAACGCCGCCTGCTGTTGTGCTAGAACTCACAATAACGTCTCCTAATTGACCCGTAAAAACTTCTCGTAAAACATCTCTGTGCACATAGTTAGCTCCATCAGAAGAACCCTCTTGCGGAGTAGAAGTTGTGACGTTGTCTTCCGCTAAATAGATCATTAATTTAATTTCTTCAGAGGGAGTCGATTTGAACCCAACTTTGACCTCTAAATCTAATCTACCTCCTACAATAACTGCCTGCACTGCCAAACCAACAGTTGCATCCTCCGCCAATTCTGCATTGACTTGTGCCATATTTGGGAAATTCCATCTCGTATCCGGCCCATTAACATAAAGCGTTGGAAATCCAGTGACATTATAGTAGTCTGACCAGTAAGCTGTTTCTGGAATTTCCATGGGTTCTTGAGTACTTGAACTACTTGCGTGATAGCCAACTCCGAATATATTTGAATTTCCATTTACAGCGTTTGTGACTGCCGCACCCGCAGGTGGACATTGTGAACACCATGTTCCTGTAAAATCTTCTAAAAGTGCTTTTTTAGTAAATGTAGTAGGAGCTCCGGTAGCAGAAAAAGAATTCGTATCACTATAAGGAGATGAAGGTTGAATAACAAAACTTACCGCATTAGACGTTAACCCTTCAAAAGTTGCTATAAAATCGTATGTACCGTTTACCGTAAATGGGTACGGATTGGTGGTCGTAACCGTTCCATTTACTGTCACTTCTGCCTCTGATGTAACTGTATTATTAAAGTTGTCTTTGACCACAAAAGTTGCTGATTCTCCGTTAAGATAATAGTTCTGATCAAAACTTAGAACAATACTCGTCGGAGCTTCATCCACCACTGTAACTGTTATTTCATTAGAAGTTAAGTCTTTATAATTAGCTACCACTTTGAACGTTCCTTCTGAACTAAGTAAGATAGGATTCGTAGCAGCAACGCCGTCTAGTTTAAAAGTGGATTGACTGGACAAATCTTCATCTGAATTGCCTTTAACGACAAATACGACCTGAGAGCCCGTGTTGACATCGGTAACAACCGTTGATAAAGTGATGGAAGTTACTGGATCGACACCAGTTCCGCCGCCGCCGCCATTGTCGCCGCCCTTATCATCGCTTTTAGAACAACTAAATACTAAAAATCCGATGAGGATAAATTTTAAAAAAATAAGTTTTTTCATAACGTTATGTTAAATTAATAATTAAATAGATTTTTTTGTTAACACAATATTATGAAAAAAATCATTAAAACTAAGGAGTTTTAACAAAATAATGATAAGTTTGTGCTGAATATAAAAAAATTGTTATGAAAAAAATTATATATATTTTAGTATTTAGTTTAAACTTCGCTCTTTTCGCACAAGAACAATTACCCAACACAACTCTTAAAACACTTTCAGGCTCCAACACAACCCTCACTGAAATTGCAGAAGACAATGACCTTATCGTTGTTTCTCTATGGGCCACATGGTGTGTTCCCTGTAAAAACGAATTAGATGCCGTTGCAGATGTTTATGATGATTGGGTTTCAGAAACAGGCGTAAAATACTACGCAGTTTCTATTGACGATTCCAGAACTGCCAAACGGGTAAAACCAATGATTAATGGTAAAGGTTGGGAGTTTGAAATTTTACTTGATGAAAACAGTGATTTAAAACGTGCCTTTGGAGTCAGTACAGTTCCTTACACAATTATCGTTAAGTCAGGTGAAATTGTTTACAAACACACTGGTTATACCCCAGGCTATGAAGATGAACTTTACGATCAAATCGTAGCTTTTAAAAATTAATTTTTAGAATTTACCCGAATACGCTACAAAACGAAAAAATGCTTTGATAGCCTTTCAAAATTAATATCATATTCTATCTAAATTTATAAAACGTATTAAAATGAATAAACATATATACACAATCCTTGTTTTTTTTATTTCAGTAGCGATCCACTCACAGGAAACGGAAGAAAAAAGTAGGTTTGATGAAATTAGTGAACGTCTCAATGTTAGCATAGAGTCTAATGGGCAATGGTATTTGAATGATGAAAAGTTTGAAGATTTTGATGAAGAGGAAAGATTAAGGGCTAATAGTTATTTAAGAATCGATTATCAAATTTCAGATCGTTTTTCTAGTGGATTTCAATTAGAAAGTTATGTTCCAGAACCTTTACTGAATTACAGTAAAATATTTGATAAAGAGATAGGCTTAGGAACCTTCTATCTAAATTACAGTACGAAAAAATTGGACATTACGCTTGGACATTATTATGTCCAGTTTGGAAGTGGACTTATTTTACGTACTTGGGAAGACCGCGCTCTGGGAGTCAATAATGCACTGAGAGGTGGGAAGATTGTTTATGACCCAACGAATTCCTTACGATTAACAGCACTTTATGGCAAACAACGAAAAGGATTTGACGTCTCGGACTCTGAAGTTTTTGGATTTGAGACTCAATTTGACATTGCGGATGCTTTTCAGCTAGAAAACCTTAACAGCCTCAAACTAGGACTAAGTTATGTAGGAAAACAAGAACGCTATAATAAAGAGAGTCTTATTGGAGGTTCTCAACCCACAATTGAGATACCCGAACTTGTGAATGCATTTGGAGCGTATCTAGATTTAGAATACAAAAATTTATACTCCAACTTTGAATATATATATAAAAGTAAAGATGCGCGTCTTAATAACGTGATTCCAAATATAGTATCATTTTCAGAAGAAGCCTTATTTGATGGGAATGCAATTACATGGAATGCTGGCTATTCTCAAAAAGGTTTTGGAATTGGTTATACCTTTAGACGACTTGAAAATATGCGCTTCTTTTCCGAGAGAAGTGCTCTAAATCTTAACAACAATCCAACAACTCAGCTGAGTATGAACTACTTACCTGCATTGACCAAACAACATGATTATACACTTGCAAACATCTATATATATCAAGCCCAACCAGGGTTAGTTATTGAAAATTATGGCACTCCATTAATCAAATCTGGGGAAATTGGACATTCCGTAGATGTGTTTTATAAAATAAAAAAAGGAACTCTTTTAGGAGGTAAATACGGTACAAAACTGAATGTAAATTGGTCTTATTGGGCAAATCTCACAACGAGTTATTCCGATCCTTCTGGAACACTTTATTTTACTGGAGATGATTTAACTTATGAAACAGAACTATTGAATTTTGATGACAAGCTGTATTCAGAAATCAATGCAGAAATACGCAAGAAATGGTCTCCAAAATTAAAATCCATTTTCACCTATATAAACCTCAATTACAACAAAGGGTTTTTAGAATCTAAAGGAGCTGATGATTTTGTAAATGCTTGGATTGGAATTGCAGAAAGCACCTATAAATTTCAAGGAGGTAAATCCGTTCGATTGGAGTTACAACACCTTTCTACAAACGATGATGCCCGAAACTGGGCAGGAGGCACAATAGAGTATTTTTTTAATTCAAAGTTTGGAATCTATTTAAATGATTCTTATAACTATGAGGAGAGTAAGATTACCGAAAACACTGAAATTCATTTCTTTAATTTTGGAGGAAGTTTCACGAAAGGCTCCACCCGTGTGGGGATCAACTACGGACGGCAACGAGGGGGATTACTTTGCGTAGGTGGTGTCTGTAGACCGGTTAGTAAAAACACAGGGGTAACTCTTAATTTTGTGACTACTTTTTAATCTTAACCTTTATACTTAAGTGGGAGATGCACTATTTTTTTAGTTTCAAAAAAATCTTCTTCAAAATAAGCATTTAAATCGTAGAGTGTGGCTTTGGCATAGAGCTTAAGCTCTTCGGTTAAATCGCCACCTTTAAGATACAGAATACCATTCTTAATAGGGTGTACACTTTTTTTGGCAACTCTATTTTTGATCCAGCCTACAAAATCAGGCATGGTGGTGACGGCACGGCTAATGATAAAATCATACTGCCCTTGAATCGATTCGGCACGGGCATGAGTGGTGTAGATATTTTCAAGACCTAAACTTTCTGCAACGCCATTTACCACCTTTAACTTTTTATTGATACTGTCCACCAAATGAAATTTAACATCTGGGAACAAGATTGCCAATGGTACTCCAGGAAATCCACCACCGGTACCAATGTCTAAAATTTTAGTGCCCGCTTTGAACTGGATTAACTTAGCAATCGATAGAGAATGAAGGACATGACGCAGATACAAGGCTTCAATATCTTTCCTTGAAATAACATTAATTTGTGAATTCCAATCTTCATAAAGCCCTTGCAATGCTTCAAACTGCTTGAGTTGAATATCGGAGAGATTGGGGAAATATTTCTGAATTAAAAGCATGACTTGGTATATTTTCAGCAAAAATAGCCATTAATCTGTTAAATATTGTAAAACCTCACGTTCTAAACTTTTTTATTATTTATATTTGAAAAATATTTTCATCAGAGACAACAAATACAACTCATGACAAAATCAACAATCACATTTTCAAGAACAGATTCTGCTAAGTTTTTTAAGACTTTGAACAGTAGAGTCAATAATTATTTTAAAGAAAATAAAATTAATCGCTCAGGCAATTGGAAACTTTGGATTAAAACGATCGTTATGTTTTCGATTTTTTTAGTGCCTTATTTTTTGATACTTACAATCGATATGCCGGGATGGTTACAAATCTTGTTTACGGTTGTGATGGGCGTTGGCATGGCTGGCGTTGGCATGAATGTGATGCATGATGGGAATCATGGTTCGTTTTCAAATAAATCATGGATTAACAACATTATGGGAGGTAGTATTTATATCCTTGCAGGAAATGTTTACAATTGGAAAGTGCAACACAATGTACTGCACCATACTTATACCAACATTCCTGGACATGACGAAGATTTAGATGCGGGTCGTGTACTGCGATTTACCAAAAGCACCGAGTGGAAACGCCACCATAAATTTCAACATATTTACTCTGTTTTGCTCTACGGTTTATTAACCATCAACTGGGCAATCACCACTGATTTTTTACAGATGAAACGCTATATGAAACGCAAACTTTCTTATGGTAAATTTCCAAACCCATTCTTAAACTGGAGTACCTTAGTGGTTTCTAAAGTGATTTATTTAAGTTTATGGATTGTACTTCCAATGCTGATTTTAGACATGGCTTGGTACAAGGTTTTATTAGGATTCTTCGTCATGCATTACACGGCTGGACTGATTCTTAGTATGGTTTTCCAACTGGCACATATTATGGACGAGGCAGAAATGCCAATGCCAGAAACGAATGGTACAATGAAAAACACTTGGGCGATTCATCAGCTAAAAACGACAGTGAATTTTTCACCAAAAAACAAATTGGTAAACTGGTTTACAGGCGGATTAAATCACCAAGTTGAGCACCATATTTTTCCAAATATCTCACATGTTCATTATGGTAAAATCGCTGAAATTGTAAAGAAAACAGCAAAAGAATTTAATTTACCCTACAACGAGTTTGAAACAACTAGAAAAGCAATCATAGCTCATTTTAAATATTTAAAAGAAATGGGTGTAAAACCCGTATTACAAGCATAATAGAATCACAATGAACCAATTACTTTCTGAAAGAATTTTAAACATGGCCACGTCTGCGACCCTAGCGATGGCGGCCAAAGCAAGAGAACTAAAAGCCGAAGGCAAAGACATTATAGGATTAAGTTTGGGAGAACCCGACTTTAATACGCCAGAATTCATTAAAGACGCTGCCAAAACAGCGATTGATGAAGACTATAACTCCTACACGCCTGTAGATGGATATGCGGAATTGAAGCAAGCCATTATCACCAAGTTCAAGCGTGACAATAATATTAGTTACCAACCTTCTCAAATCGTGGTTTCAACGGGGGCAAAACAATGTTTGGCCAATGTAGCATTGGTCATGCTCAACGAAGGAGACGAGGTGATTTTACCCTGCCCTTACTGGGTAAGCTATGCGGATATCGTGAAATTATCCGATGGGGTGCCCGTAGAAGTTGTAACCTCTATTGAGAACGACTTTAAAATGACACCTCAACAATTAGAAGCTGCCATTACGCCAAAAACAAAAATGATTTGGTTTAGTTCCCCTTGCAATCCTAGTGGATCTGTTTACAGCAAATCTGAATTGCGAGCACTGGCAGATGTGTTGAAAAATTATCCAAATATTTACATCGTTTCAGATGAAATATATGAGCATATCAATTTTGTTGGAGGCCATGCAAGTATGGCTGAATTTGAAGATATGTACGACAGAACTATTACCATTAACGGGGTTTCAAAAGCCTTTGCAATGACGGGATGGCGTATTGGATTTCTTGGAGCTCCAGAAGCAATTGCACGTGCGTGTAACAAAATGCAAGGACAAATTACAAGTGGTGCCAATTGTATTGCACAACGTGCCGTAATTACGGCCTTAGAAGCATCGCCTACGAAAGTTCAGTATATGATTGACGAATTTAAAGTACGTCGTGATTTAATTCTTGGATTATTAAAAGATATTGATGGGTTTACATGCAACACACCAGAAGGTGCTTTTTATGTATTTCCAGATGTAACTGCCTTTTTTGGTAAAACATTTAATGGTACGCTTATTAAAAATGCCACTGACTTTTCATTGTATTTATTAGAAGCTGCCTTGGTTGCGACCGTCACAGGAGATGCATTTGGAAACCCAAACTGTATCCGTATTTCGTATGCTGCGTCTCAAGATCAAATTATTGAAGCGGTCAATCGTATTAAAAAAGCAGTGAGCTAAATTTATTATTGAGTTAAGGATTAAATCGCTGCTATTTTATTGTTGATATACTAATTTGGACATTACCTTTTTTACTGACCTAGCCATACCGTGATCCGATACGTCCATCATCGTTACCTATTGTATAGATTCTGAATCAAGTTCAGAATGACAAGGTGGTGTTAGTTTTATCTGTTTCTCCAGAAGAAAGGGGTGAATAGAATAAGGACTGTAAATAATTCCAATCGACCTATAAGCATTAAGAAAGCAGCCCACCATTTTCCAGCAGCAGGCATTTCAAAAAAGTTATGAGATGGGCCAAACTCTCCGAGAGCGGGTCCAACGTTCCCTAAACTGGAGGCAGCAACACCAATAGCGGATTGAAAGTCGAGACCCAAAAGCGCAAACCCTAAAGATCCCACAATAAAGGATAACATATAGAGTATAAAAAACCCAAGCACATTAAACACGATTTCTCCTGAAACAGATTTGTTATTGTAGCGAACAGGCAAAATTGCACTTGGATGCAGAGAGCGTTTAAACTCTAAAAAACCATTTTTCAGAAGAATAAGGTGTCGAACTAATTTTACCCCCCCAGAAGTACTTCCGGCGGAACCTCCTAAAAACATCAAACCAAAGAAGAATACAAGCAAAAACGGTGCCCATAAGGTGTAATCTGCTGTTACAAATCCCGTAGTGGTGACAATCGCTACCACTTGAAAAAGTGCGTGTCTAAAAGAGCCTTCACCAATGCCCCAAACCATGGGATGGTCGAATACTGAAGTGCTATCTAAGAAAGAATTGTAATAAATAATTCCACCAACAATTAGTGTGAAAATTACTATAAATTTAAAATATAATTTGAATTCTTCGTCCCTTACAACTTTGCTTACATTTCCTTTGAATGCGAAATAACTCAGCACGAAATTGGTTCCCGCCAAAAACATGAATAGGATAATGATATACTGTATCATCGGCGAATCATTCCAATACGCCATACTTGCATTTTTGGTTGAAAACCCTCCTGTAGAGAGCGTACTCATAGAATGGTTAAGCGCATCAAAAAAGGACATGCCTGCTAGCGACAGAAACAAGGTTTCGGCGGCTGTATATCCAAAATAAATAAGCCACAATCGTTTGGCAGTATCCGTGATTCTAGGGTGCAATTTATCGGCACTCGGCCCAGGAGCTTCTGCTGCAAAAAGCTGCATCCCTCCGATTCCTAAAAGTGGTAAAATTGCAATGGCTAATACAATAATTCCCATCCCCCCGATCCAATGGGTTAAACTTCTCCAGAACAACACGCCTTTTGGAAGTGATTCTATATCATTTAATATGGTAGAGCCCGTAGTGGTATACCCCGAAATCGTTTCGAAAATAGCATTTGTGAAATCTGGAATTGCGCCTGTAAACAGGTATGGAAGTGTTCCGGACAAGGTCATCACAATCCATCCGAAAGCGACTACCAAATACCCCTCACGTTTGTTCATTTCTTTGGTGTGATTCTTAGTACAAAGCATGGATAATACTCCAAACAGCAACACAGAAATACCTGCTAGAAATAAATTAAAAGTTGCACCATCTTTGTAACAAAAACTTAAGAGCGCTGCTAACAACATAAAGCCACCATTGAACAATAACAAGAGTCCAAAGAAGTGAAATATAATTTTATAATTGAGTTTCATCAGTGCAGGTTAATAAAAGTAACTCTCTATTTTTTTAATAGACTGAGGCAAGCAACAGACCACAACGCGGTCGCCAGAAACGATTTTGAAATCTCCTAAGGCGATAAACCCTTCTTCATTTCGGATCACGCCACCAATAATAGCGGATAAAGGAAATTCGATTTCTTTAATATATTTATCACATATTTTTGACGTTGGATTCACAACAAATTCGAGCAGCTCGGCTTCCATATTGCTCAATTTGGTCATCGCAACCACTTCGCCCCGACGGATATATCTAAAAATACTATTCGCTGCAAGGAGTTTTTTATTAATCAAGGTATCGACTCCAATAGAGTGCGAAAGCTCATAATAGTCCATATTCTCAACCAATGCAATGGTTTTTTTGATGCCCTTAGATTTGGCAACCAAACACGACATGATATTGGTCTCAGAATTTCCAGTCACGGAAATAAAAGCATCCATATCTTTAATGTTTTCTTCCTCTAAAAGCGCAACATTGCGTCCATCGCCATTAATCACTAAGGTATTTGGAAGCTGTTCCGCCAAATCAAAAGCCCTGTCTTTTAGTTTTTCAACGAGTTTAATATTGAAATTTTTAGAGAGATCACAAGCCGTTTTAAAGCCAATCTTACCCCCTCCTAAAATCATTATATCTTTAATTTCTGTTTTTTTCTTTCCTGTCAGTTTACACAACTCTTCATCTCCTCCTTTTGAGGTGATAAAAACAACACGATCTCCATCCTTAAAAACAGTATCTCCTCTAGGAATAATAGTTGAATGAGATCCAAATCGCTGAATGGCGATGGGTATAAAATGGATATCTGAAAGCAATTGTGCTGCAACCTTAACTGATTTATTTATGATTTTGGCATCTTTTGAAAGAGACAACCCAAGCATGGTCAAAGCCCCTTTTTCAAACTCATAGGTGTCATTAAACACAGACTGACTTAACAATAACTCAATTTCAGCAGCTGCGAGAGATTCAGGAGAAATAAGCTCGTCAATACCAAATTTGGTAAAACCAACCTCATCCTTATGGTTTATAAATTCTGGATTCGAAATTCGTGCAATGGTCCGTTTGGCACCCAACTGTTTTGCCAATACACAAGCTGTGATATTAGACGTTTCGGAAGAAGTTACGGATATAAATAAATCTGAATTTAGAATTCGAGCATCTTTCAATACAGAAATTGAAGTTGCATCGCCTTTAATTACTTTTATATCCAAATGAGTGTCTGCATAAGCGAGACTGTCTTTATTCAGATCTATAAGCGTGATTTCTTGTGATTCGTAAGATAAAAGCTTCGCTAAATGAAACCCGACTTCACCTGCGCCGGCTATAATAATTTTCATTAATTATCAATTAAAAAGATGCGCAAATATACGTTATTTTTAGGGATTTGTTTATGAATTGTATTTCTTTGCAGTGAAATTATTAAGAAAGGTCTCACCACATATGTCTGAAAAAATTACTCCTTATAAAGATAGCGCACTTGGCAAAAAACAGCAAATCGCTAAAATGTTTGACACAATTTCTAACGAATATGATGGCTTAAATAGGGTCATCTCTTTTGGAATTGATATTAAATGGCGAAATAAAGTGGTTCAACTTGTTGCTGAAACCCAGCCAAAAAATATTCTTGATATTGCAACGGGCACAGGGGATTTAGCGATTAATTTAACCAGAACAAATGCAACTCAAATTATCGGGTTGGATATTAGTGAAGGCATGCTAGACGTGGGTCGAAAAAAAATATTAAACAAAAAACTTCATAAAACCATTGATATGGTGGTTGGCGATTCTGAAAATCTACCTTTTGACGACAGCTCTTTTGACGCCATTACTGTTGCCTTTGGTGTTCGGAATTTTGAAAACTTAGAAATTGGATTGGCTGAAATTTTGAGGGTTTTGAAACCTGGTGGCATCTTTGTAGTTTTAGAAACATCCGTTCCTACAAAGTTTCCTTTTAAACAAGGCTACTATTTGCATTCAAACGTTTTGTTGCCACTTGTTGGGAAACTTTTTTCTAAGGACAAATCGGCCTATACTTACTTGAGTAAATCAGCTTCTAAATTTCCTTATGGAACTGCTTTTAACAATATTTTGAAGAAAACAGGGTTTATAAACTCGAAAGCCCTCCCACAAACATTTGGAGTTGCTACCATTTATACTGCAACAAAACAATAAGCATGAAGCACGTTTTATCACTCTTCTTTATTTTATGTTCAATTCAATTTGCAAACGCTCAACTTTTTAGTAAAGAACGTGTTCTGAATAACGAGAATTTTGACAAAGCCCGCTTGTCTTATGGTTACTATTTAGGGTTTAATGTGTATGATTATAATTTTGATTACCACACAGATGTCAAAGATATTCAAGTGCTTAAATCGACAGGATTTAATGTGGGACTTGTTGGAAACGTCCGAATCAATGATTATATCGACATTCGACTTGAACCGGGATTGGTGATTTCGAGGCGCGAATTAAACTACAGCCAAACCTATTTTACTGGGATTGCATTCGAAGATAAAGACCTCATTCGTGAAATTCAATCTACCTTTATTCACGTTCCGTTGTTAGTAAAATTTTCCTCCAAAAGAATCAACAATGTCAAACCATTTGTGGTTGCTGGAGTTTCAACGGCTTTGAACTTATCAAGTCAGCAAGACAATCCCGATGACAACAGTAAAAACGTTTTTAGAGTGACCAAAAATAATATGTATTATGAACTTGGTATTGGCATCGATCTCTACCTAACTTGGTTCAAATTTACGCCCTCCATACGAGGTGTCTTTTCTATGCAAGATGAATTAGTAAAAGATATCGACCCTAACAGCCGCTGGACGCGTAATATCGCACAAATGCAAACACGTGGCTTATTTATCAATTTTACCTTTCAGTAGATTTTCTTTTAAATTCACTCAAAATAATAGCCGCAGCATTCGCAACATTGAGACTTTCTGTCTGCTTTACTGTTCCAAATCTTGGAATGGAAAGACGCGTTTTCACCAAAGCTTCTACATCCTCAGAAATGCCATTGGCTTCATTTCCAAGAACAATCACTCCTGTGTTGGGTAAATGTTGTTCATAAATCGAATCTCCATCCATAAACGTTCCCATACAGTTTGAAGCGGCAGACAGGGTCTTTTTTAAATCCACATACGTAATATTAACCCGTGTGTGAGATCCCATACTTGCTTGTACAACTTTAGGATTATAGCAGTCAACAGTGGCTTCACTACAGACTAAATTTTCAATCCCAAACCAATCACAAAGGCGAATAATCGTTCCTAGATTTCCAGGATCATTAATATCATCAAGTGCTACGACAAGGCCTGACCAATCTACAGCAATTGGGGTTGGAATTTTGAAAGTCGCCAGTACTTTGTTGGGAGTACTGAATCCACTAATTTTTGCAAGTTCTTTGGAATCTACTTTGGTGAGCTTCTGATTGTATTGAGAAAAACGATCGTCTATAGAAAAAATAGCATCTAATTCGTAGTCGGAGTTTAAAAACTCTTCAACAACTTTGATCCCTTCCACAACAAACAACTGGTGTTGGGTTCGAAACTTTTTTTGCTTCAAACTCGTGATTAACTTTATTTGGCTTTTCGTTAACATCTAAAAAACGTACTTTTGATTATTATTAATTTAGACAGTAAAGCTAAATTTTATTTATTGATTGTTGAAGAAAACTCTGATAAAAATAATCGTTGTATTTGTAATGACTTGTTTTTTTACGGCATGTAATGTTGTAAAACGGGTTGAGGCTACCGATTATTTGTTGACTGAAAACAGTTTCTACATCAACGGTCAGAAGAAAAAATCAGAGGAACTCAACAATTTATCTTTTCAGAAAAAGAATGCTGCACTGCTTGGAATTCCCTTGCGATTGCATATTTATAATTTAGCACGCCCCCACAAAGATTCGCTCTTTGAGGCTTGGCTTCAAAAAAATCCCAAACGAAAACAACGTTTAATTTCTAAACTTTCAGAAAAACAACTCAATCAGTTAAAAACCTCATCGCTAGGGTTAAATCGATGGTTGAAAAATACGGGGGAAGCACCTATACTTTTAGATTCTTTAAAAATAAATAAAACGAAACTAAACTTAGAACGCTATTATTTTGCAAATGGGTGGTTTGACAGAACTGTTGATTTCAAAGTGGATACTGTCGGATTAAAAAGAGCTGCATTAAGGTTTGAGATCGAGACTGGAACCCCTTATGAAATTGGAGAAATTTCGGAACGGATTGACTCCCCAGTAATCGATACTTTATATGCGAATTTAAAATCAGGTTCTTATCTAAAAACAGGTGAGCAATTTAAAATATCAAATTTTGACAACGAACGAAGCCGTCTGACCACGGCATTTAGAAACTCAGGAGCTTACCATTTTGCAGAAGAATATATCCGCTACGAAAATGACACGATTGGAATAAAAAATAAGGTAAATGTTAAGATGAAAATTCAGGATCGGATTATTCGAAATGACGATTCCATTGTACGTGTGCCGTTTCAAACCTACCGAATTAAAGCTGTGAATATTTATACGGATGCTACTTTTGAAAACCGTTCAAAAACTGTTTCAGATTCTGTAAGTTACAACAACTATAATGTGTATGCTTATAAAAAATTAAAGTACAAACCTGAAGCGTTAACCGATGCCGTACTGATCACAAAAGGGAGTGTGTTTAAAGACTTGGACCGCGCACGCACCTATCGCTACCTGAACGAACTAAGAACGTTTAAATACCCTAACATTGAATATGTAGAAAACCCACAAGATACCACGCTGACTGCTAATATTTATTTAACCCCAAAGGAAAAGTACGGTTTAGGGTTTGATGTGAGTGTTTCACAAAGTAACATACAAAAAGTAGGACTATCCTTTACGACGGGCGTTGTCATTCGCAATATTTTTAAAGGAGCAGAAACCCTTCAAATTTCGGCATTGGGAGCTATTGGAGCATCAAAAGATGGTGCAAGTGCAGAGGATGGTTTTTTTGATATAAATGAGCTTGGAGCTGACATCAAAATAAATATTCCTCGTTTGTTTTTTCCGCTGAATACCGACAAAATTATTCCAAAATATATGTCTCCTAGTACACAAATTAGTACAGGATTTACAGGACAAACAAATATTGGTTTGGACAAACAAACTTTTAATAGTGTTTTTAGTTATAAGTGGTTTCCGTCGGAAAAAGTCACAAACACACTTGATTTAGTCAACTTACAATACGTGAGAAACCTGAATCCAACCAACTATTTTAGCGTGTATCAAAACTCCTTCAATCGGCTTCAATCCATTGCTCTTGAATCCTATACAACCCCAAACGAATTTTTGAGTACTAACAGCAATGGACAACAATCTTTAATTGAATCGCGCGCGGATGAATTTATCAATTTAGTGAATTCTGATCTTGCATATAAAACCTCCAACCCTAATGAATATCAAACGGTTCGGAACATTCAGGAACGAAAAAGCCGATTGGTTCAAGACAACTTTATTCTGGCAAGTAATTTTAATTATGTTCGAAACAGCCGAGAAAACCCTTTCGATACTGATTTCTCAATTTTTAGAGTAAAATTTGAACTCGCTGGAAATTTGCTTTATACCGCATCAAAATTATTGAATCTTGAAAACAATTCGGAAGGTGCATATAAAGTAAGTGGTGTTCCTTTTTCTCAGTATATTAAATCCGAAATAGACCATATTAAACTTTGGGATTTAGGCCGTAGTAATGTGTTGGCTTTACGCAGCTTTTTTGGAATCGCAATCCCCTTAGGAAATGCGACAAGCATCCCGTTTTCTAAAAGTTTTTTTGCAGGAGGTTCCAACGACAACAGAGCATGGACGGCTTATAATTTGGGCCCTGGAAGTTCTGACAATAACAATGAGTTTAACGAAGCAAATATGAAACTTGCTTTTAGCTTGGAGTACCGTTACAACTTATTTGGAAATCTGAATGGTGCCTTTTTTATGGATGCTGGAAACATTTGGAATGTCTTAGATGATGTCACAGACACCAAGGCTACTTTTGACAACCTTAAATCTTTAGAAGATATTGCGATAGGTGCAGGAATCGGATTGCGTTACGATTTTAGTTTTTTCATACTAAGGTTTGATACCGGCTTTAAAGCCTATGAACCTACTTTTGGAGATCAAAATCGTTGGTTAAATAACTTCAATTTTAGCAATGCCGTTTACAACATTGGGATCAATTATCCGTTTTAGAAATTCCAGATTAGCTATATCGTTTTCGTATAATAATCGGCTAATCACATCCAATAAACTTTCCGAAATTATTTAAAATCACTACTTTTACGGCTACAACAAAAACAATCAAAATGAGTCACAACATTAAACCAGGCGTTGCTACAGGACGCGAAGTTCAAGAGATTTTTAAACTTGCTAAAGAAAAAGGATTCGCCCTTCCAGCGGTGAATGTTATTGGCTCAAACACAATTAACGGTGTTCTTGAAACTGCAAAAGAATTAAATGCTCCCGTAATTATTCAGTTTTCTAATGGCGGTGGACAATTTAATGCCGGAAAAGGTCTTTCTAACGAAGGTCAAAAAGCAGCAATTGCAGGATCCATTGCAGGTGCTAAACACATCCATGAAATGGCGTTAGCTTATGGCGTTCCTGTCATTTTACACACGGATCACTGTTCGAAAAAATTATTACCTTGGATTGATGGTTTATTAGATGCGAGTGAAGTTCATTTTGCACAAACTGGCAAATCATTATACAGCTCTCACATGATTGATTTATCTGAAGAGCCGATTGAAGAAAATATCGAAATCTGTAAAACTTATTTAGAGCGCATGTCCAAAATGGGGATGACACTTGAAATTGAATTAGGAATTACAGGTGGTGAAGAGGATGGAGTTGACAACAGTGATGTTGATGTTTCAAAATTATATACTCAACCCGAAGAAGTTGCTTATGCTTATGAAGAGCTTAGTAAAGTGAGTGATCAGTTTACGATTGCGGCTGCTTTTGGAAATGTGCACGGTGTGTACAAGCCCGGTAATGTAAAATTAACTCCGAAAATTCTTAAGAATTCTCAAGAGCACATTACTGAAAAGTATGGTGTTTCAGAAAACCATATTGACTTCGTATTTCATGGTGGATCTGGATCAACTGTCGAAGAAATCAGAGAAGGAATTTCGTATGGTGTGATCAAAATGAATATCGATACAGATATGCAATACGCATTTATGACTGGAATTCGTGACGATTTCAAAGCAAACGAAGCTTATTTAGCAGCACAAATCGGAAATCCTGACGGTAGTGATGTTCCAAATAAAAAATATTATGACCCGAGACGTTGGTTACGTGAAGGTGAAAAAGCATTCATCGCTAGACTTAAAAAAGCATTTGAGGATTTAAATAATGTCGATACATTATAAAATTTGTGTAGTTTTGTACTTTAATTTTACCGTTTAGACACTAATATATGGCTTGGTTCAAAAGAAAAGACAAAGGAATTCAAACACCTACAGAGGCAAAACGTGACACACCCAAAGGGCTTTGGTACAAATCCCCTACTGGTAAAGTCATTGAGACGGACGAATTAGAAAGAAATTTCTACATCAGTCCAGAAGATGGTTACCACGTACGCATAGGAAGTAATGAATACTTTGAGATGCTTTTTGATGATAATACATTCAAAGAGTTGGATCCGAATATTACTTCCAAAGACCCTTTAAAGTTTGTAGATAACAAGGCTTATACAGATCGCCTGAAGGCTGCGCAAGCAAAAACAAACCTTAAAGATGCTGTACGAACGGCTGTTGGAAAATCCAAAGGGAAAGAGCTGGTCATCGCTTGTATGGACTTTAGTTTTATTGGAGGCTCAATGGGATCTGTTGTTGGAGAAAAAATTGCTCGTGCTGCGGATCATGCGCTTCACAACAATTTACCTTTCATGATTATTTCTAAATCTGGAGGTGCTCGAATGATGGAAGCTGCTTTATCGTTAATGCAACTGGCTAAAACTTCTGCGAAACTCGCACAACTCGCCGATGCGAATATTCCTTATATTTCTCTATGTACCGACCCCACTACTGGTGGAACGACGGCTTCATTTGCAATGTTAGGCGATATTAATATTAGCGAACCTGGAGCGCTCATTGGTTTTGCAGGCCCTCGTGTGGTTAGAGACACTACTGGTAAAGAATTGCCAGATGGATTTCAAACGGCCGAATTTGTAAAGGAACATGGATTTTTAGATTTCATCACTCCGCGTAGTGAACTAAAAAATAAAGTGAACCAGTACATTGATTTAATTTCAAATCAACCCCTTAGAGCTTAAGTAAACAAAGTATAAAAATCATAGATGCAATAATTATAATACCTTTGTTGCATCATTACTTTAAATATTATTAACCAAAATAACCAATACGATGAAAACTTTTACAAAAATTAGTATGTTACTGCTTGCAATGATTACAATTTTCTCTTGCAACAAATTAGATGAATTAACAGAGTTTGATATTACCCAAGATTTTTCCACAGCTGTTAATGTGAATGTTGTTGAAGATTCCGCTGGAGCTGCTCAAACTTGGTCGCAGTCCTCAACAATCAACCTAGCAACAAATGATGAAATTCAATCAAATTTAGATTTGATTCAAGATGTTAAGCTTAACTCTTTAACGTTTAAAGTTATTAATTTCACAGGCGTAGAAGGTGCGATTGCGACAGAAGCTTCTATAAGCTTTGGCGATACTGTAATTGCAGTTGCTGACATCACCCTTGAAGACAGTACGACTATTTACTCTATTGGAAGTTCTTCAGAACTAAATGCAATTGCAAACGATTTAAAAAACGCGACTCAAATTTCAGCAACGGTAAGCGGTACTGTGACAAGTACACCCGTACAATTTGATGTTTTCATATCTCTAGATGTGACGACCACTATTGATGTCTTGTAATTAGACGTTTTATCACAAGCATAAAAAACGAGCCTTTGGGTTCGTTTTTTTTGGATTAAAGTCACTAACTAAAGTCCATTGATGCACCGAAATAAAAAATAAAACGACAAGGCTTAAATAAGCGAAAATCACTATATTTGCAACTTAATTACGATAGACGTAGTTAACGCATAAAAATTATTTAAATAATATTGGAATGTATTTAACGAAAGAAGCTAAAGAGAAACTCTTTAAAAAACACGGAAAAGATGCCAAAGACACGGGATCTTCAGAAGGACAAATTGCACTATTCACAGAAAGAATCAATCACTTAACTGAGCATTTAAAACAAAATCGTAAAGATTACAACACAGAACGCTCATTAGTTAAACTAGTTGGAAAACGTCGCTCATTATTAGACTACTTAATGAAGTCAGATATCTTGAGATATCGTGCGATCGTCAAAGAATTAGGATTAAGAAAATAAGATTACAAACCACGCTTTATGCGTGGTTTTTTAAGTTTTAACACTTTTATAGTTCATAAATAATAGAAGAAGCTAATTAGAGTTTTTCATTGGTCACACCACACAACGACAACAACACAACACCAATGTTTAATTAGAACAAAAAATTATGATACCAAAAGTATTTAAAGAGGTCATTGACCTCGGCGATGGAAGAGAAATCTCTATCGAAACGGGCAAGCTCGCAAAGCAAGCCCACGGATCCGTAGTCGTACAAATGGGGAAAGCCATGTTGTTATGTACTGTGGTCTCAAACTACAAACAATCGGATGTCAACTTTTTACCTTTAACGGTAGATTATCGCGAAAAATTTGCAGCAGCAGGTCGTTATCCAGGTGGATTCTTCAAAAGAGAAGCACGCCCTAGTGATGGAGAAGTTTTAACGATGCGTTTAGTGGATCGTGTATTACGTCCATTATTCCCTAAAGATTACCACGCAGAAACACAAGTAATGATTCAGTTGATGTCTCATGACGAAGATGTGATGCCCGATGCTCTTGCAGGTTTAGCGGCATCTGCAGCCATTCAATTAAGTGATTTCCCATTCGAATGTCCAATTTCTGAAGTACGTGTTGCTCGTGTAAATGGTGAATTCGTAATCAACCCAAGCCGTGCACAATTGGTAGATTCTGATCTTGAAATGATGATCGGTGCCTCTGCAGATTCTGTGATGATGGTAGAAGGTGAAATGGATGAAGTTTCTGAAGAAGAAATGGCAGACGCTATTAAGTTTGCACATGAAGCTATTAAGATTCAAGTTGCTGCGCAAGTACGTCTTGCTGAAGCATTTGGAAAGAAAGAAGTTCGTGAATATGATACTGCTGAAGTCAATGAAGACTTAGAGCAACGTATTCATGCTTTAGCGTATGACAAATGTTATGCGATTGCTAAAAAAGGAACTTCAAAAGCAGAACGTAGCACTGCATTTGCTGAAGTTAAAGAAGATGTGAAAGCTTCTTTTACTGAAGAAGAAAATGAAGAATTTGGTCACTTGGTTAGCGGATACTACAGTAAAGCTGAAAAAGAAGCCGTACGTGAATTAACACTGAGTGAAGGTGTTCGTTTGGATGGACGTCAAACAGATGAAATTAGACCAATTTGGTGTGAGATCGATTACTTACCTTCTACACACGGTTCTGCAATCTTCACACGTGGAGAAACGCAAGCATTAGCAACAGTAACTCTTGGAACTTCCAGAGATTCAAACAAAATTGATATGCCTTCTTATGAAGGTGAAGAGAATTTTTATTTACACTACAACTTCCCTCCTTTCTGTACGGGTGAAGCAAGACCTTTAAGAGGAACTTCGCGTCGTGAAGTAGGACATGGAAATCTTGCACAAAGAGGCTTAAAAGGAATGATCCCTGCGGATTGTCCTTATACCGTTCGTGTGGTTTCTGAAGTATTAGAATCAAACGGATCGTCTTCTATGGCAACTGTTTGTGCAGGTACAATGGCATTGATGGATGCAGGGGTTAAAATTGCAAGACCAGTATCTGGAATCGCGATGGGATTAATTTCTGACGGCGACCGCTATGCTGTATTATCTGATATTTTAGGGGATGAAGATCACTTAGGAGATATGGATTTTAAAGTGACTGGTACTTCCGAAGGAATTACAGCCTGTCAAATGGATATTAAAATCAAAGGATTGCCTTACGAAATTCTTGTAAATGCTTTGAAACAAGCACGTGCAGGTCGTTTACATATTCTTGATAAAATAACAGAAACAATTGCTACTCCAGCGGAAGATGTGAAACCACACTCTCCAAAAATGGTAACAAGAGTGATTCCAAATGAATTTATTGGAGCACTTATTGGACCTGGTGGAAAAGTAATACAAGAACTTCAAAAAACAACAGGAACTACCATTGTAATCAATGAAGATCCTGTAACAGAAGAAGGAATTGTTGAAATTCTTGGAACAGATCAAGATGGTATTGATGCTGTTTTAACAAAAATTGATTCCTTGATGTTCAAACCAACTGTAGGAGAATCGTACCAAGTTAAAGTGATTAAAATGCTTGACTTTGGAGCGGTTGTAGAATATATGGATGCACCAGGAAACGAAGTGTTACTTCACGTAAGTGAGTTGGCATGGGAACGTACTGAAAACGTATCTGATGTTGTGAATATGGGTGATATTTTTGATGTGAAGTATTTTGGACAAGATCCAAGAACACGAAAAGAAAAAGTATCGCGTAAAGCTTTGTTAGAAAAACCAGAAGGGTATGTTGCAAGACCACCAAGAGATGATAAACGTTCTGGTGGACGTGACAATCGCGGACGTGATAACAGACGCTAATACACATTAAGTTTTAACTTAATCAAATCAAAAAACCGTTTTTAAATTTAAAAACGGTTTTTTTTTGTAAC
>Ga0209094_1000367_pt1 | contig 33568 bp, 30 predicted proteins | sample COGITO_mtgs_1004_2_FD_184790 | JGI IMG/M metagenome (GOLD analysis project Ga0209094, IMG submission 184790) | Pelagic marine microbial communities from North Sea - COGITO_mtgs_100430 (SPAdes) (version 2) | ecosystem: Environmental > Aquatic > Marine > Epipelagic ... | reverse complement strand
CCCGTGCGCCGTACAAGCCGACCTACCGGGTCCCGCAGTCAAGGACGGCCGCAGGCCGCCGCGCAGCGGGCGAGCGCAGCGAGCTCCTTGGACGGCGGGAGCAGGTCGGCTACGCGCGCGGCCCCACCCGCAGCGACCGCGCGCAGACTGCTGGCGTGGCGCCGAGTCCGCGGTCGAACCTTTGAACCCGCTCTCGTTCAGAGCCCGGGGGCTCCCCACAGGGCCAGCCACCGGGAGAGGTCCCTCTCGACGGGCAGCTCGCCGTCGAGGGCGTCGCGGATCTGGATCTCCAGGAGGTTGTCGCGTTCCTGGGCACCCCCCGGGGCCGGGGCGAAGGCATAGAACGTGCCCTGCTTGTAGAGGTAGACGAGCCCGACCGAGCGGCCGGTGGCGTCGGCGAACGGGATCAGGGAGCACAGCAGCGAGGGCCCGAAGCCAGCTCCCTCGAGGGTGGTGTTGACTGCGTGCAGGTCGGTGCAGAGTCCGCCGAGGTCGCCGGCGACCGGGTCGTACGGCGGGTGGTCGACCTCGAGCCAGGAGTAGCCGAACCCGTCCTGCGTCACTCGGATCTGCGGGGCGTCCGAGGCACTCTCGAGCAGCTCGACCATGTCCGCCTGCGCTTGCGCGAACCCCGAGCCCGCCGGCGCTCGGTAGCAGACCGCACCGTCCCCTGTCGGCACCAGGCCGATCGAGGTCTGCAAGGTGATCGCGGCGCTGGGGACACCGAACAGGGCGTCGAGGTTGGCCTGGACCGGACGCGACCGGCCCATCAGGCTGCGCAGGAGCCCCATCAGCGGGTGGGCCTGCCGAGCTCCGCCTGGATGCCGGCGAGCTGCTCGAGGCGTTGCTCCAGGGACGGGTGCGTCGAGGTGAGGGTCTTCAGCGAGACACCGGCGACGGCGGGAGCGATGCACAGCGCACTGGCGGCGCTCACCTGACGCAGGTCCTTCTGCGGGATGGTGTTGATCTCGCCGCTGATCTTCTGCAGCGCCGAGGCCAGGGCGGCCGGCTTCATCGTCAGGTAGGCGCCGGCACGGTCCGCCGACATCTCCCGGTAGCGCGAGAGCAGGCGCAGCAGCACGAAGCTGACGGCATAGACGACGAGGCTCACGACCAGCACCAGCAACCAGATCGGCAGGCCGTTGTTGTTGTTGTCGCGTCCTCGGTTGCCACCCAACCCGCCGAAGAACATGCCGTACTGAGCACCCTGGGTGAGCATGCCCGCGGCGATGCCCGCCGAGCTGGCCACCGTCATCACGAGCACGTCACGATGGGCCACGTGGGACAGCTCGTGGGCGAGCACGCCCTCGAGCTCCTCTGCGGTGAGCATGCCAAGGATCCCGGTGGTCACGCAGACCACGGCCCTCTCGGGCGAGCGGCCGGTCGCGAAGGCGTTGGGCACCGACGTGTCGGCGATCCCGACACGGGGCTTGGGCATGTCGGCCATCGTGCAGAGCCGATCGATCATCGCGTGCAGCTCCGGCGCCTGCTGCGGGGTGACCTCGCGCGCCCGCATGGCCTTCATCGCGACCGTGTCGGAGGAGTACCACTGGTAGACCGCGACCCCGATGCCGGCGAGCCCGATCAGCATGGCGATCCCGACGCCGCCGCTGCTGCTGCTGGCGAAGATCGCCATCAACGCAGCGATCAAGGCGACGAAGACGCCGCCCAGCAAGAACATGACGAGCGTCATCCGGGCGGTCAGCCCGGGGTCACCGACGAAACGCGAACGAGCCATGAGCCCAGTGTGCCGCGGGGATCCAAGCACGAACCCGGGGTGCTGCTGTGAGCCGCCTGTGGCTCCGCCGACGCCTCAGCCGGGGATCAGGCCGTCGTCGTCGAGCATCGCGCGCACCTCGTCGATCGAGGCCCCCGGCGGAGGGAGGATGAGGTCGGACTCGTCGAGAGAGTCCAGGTCATGGGGCACACCGACGGTGCGTACGCCGTCCAGGAGTGCCTCCAGCGCAGCGCCGAAGGCTGCCTCGTCGGACGCCGCGACGGCCGCCTCCACGGCGGAGTCGAGCTCGTTGAGCCGGTCGAGTGCGTGGTCGGCCACGTCGTACTGGCCCTCGCCGAGCACCCGGATGATCACCGCTGCTCACCCTCGGACTGCGGCGTCTCCGACGAGACGACGTCGGAGGTGTCGCCGGCGCCGGCCTCGATCGCGCCCGGGGCGCCCGGGGACGAGAGCCCCTTGAGTCGCATCAGCTCGGACTCGACGTCGGCCTGCGAGCTCATCGACTCCAGCTCGCGGGCGATGTCGTCGCCGGAGCCCTGGGACGTGGCGTCGTCGAGGGCACCCGAGGCGATCAGCTCGTCGATGGCACCGGCGCGGGCCTGCATGGTCGCGGTCTTGTCCTCGGCGCGCTGGATCGCCATCCCGACGTCGCCCATCTCCTCGCCGATGCCGGAGACCGCCTCGTTGATCCGGGTCTGGGCCTCGGCTGCGGTGTAGGTCGCCTTGATCGTCTCCTTGCGCGTGCGGAAGGACTCGACCTTCGCCTGGAGTCGCTGCTGGGCGTTGACCAGCTTCTCCTCCTCGCCTTGCAGCTGGGCGTGCTGGGTCTTGAGGTCGTCGATCTGGCCGGCCAGGCCGGACTTGCGGGTCAGCGCCTCCCTGGCGAGGTCCTCGCGGTCCATCTGCAGGGCCTTCTCGGCCTGGCCCTGGAGCTTGCCGGCCTGCTGCTCGAGCTGGGCGAGCTGCAGCTCGATCCGCTTGCGGCTCGTGGCGACGTCGGCCACCCCGCGCCGCACGTTGCTGAGCAGCTCGAGCTGGCGCTGGTAACTGTAGTCGAGCGTCTCGCGCGGGTCCTCGGCGCGGTCGAGCGCCTTGTTGGCCTTGGCTCGGAAGATCAGGCTCATCCGCTTCATGATGCTCATGGCGTCACCCTATGCCGCTCGGGCAACCGACGCACGGCTCGCTCGTCGACTCCCAGGTAGGCTGAAGATCCGTCACCACCCGAGCAGAAGGCACCTCGTGTTCAGTCCGTTCAGCCGCAACAAGTCCGACTCCGACGCGTCGTCGGCGACCGAGCCGTCCGCCCAGCTGACCGCCGCCGGCACCACGGCCGGCAAGGGCCGTCCCACGCCGAGCCGCAAGGAGGCCGAGGCCGCCGCCCGAGCGCGCGCCAAGGTGCCCCGCACCCGCAAGGAGCAGGCCGCTCGTCAACGGCAGCTGAAGTCGGAGTCGAGCAGGAGCCTGCGCGCCGACATGAAGTCCGGCAAGGTGCTGCTCGCCCGTGACCAGGGACCGGTCAAGGCCTTCATCCGCGACTTCGTGGACAGCCGCTTCTCGTTCGCCGAGATCGTGATCCCGCTGATGATCGTCTCGCTGTTCGTCCCGGCGCTCGTCTTCCCGCTGTTCATCGTGCTCGTGGTCGACCTGCTGGTCCTGCGCTACCGGATCCGCAAGCAGATCGCCCAGCGCTTCCCCGACGCGCCGCTCAAGGGCACGACGTACTACACGCTGAGCAGGGCGATGCAGCTGAAGTTCATGCGGATGCCGAAGCCGCGCGTCAAGATCGGCGAGGCGCTGCCCGAGCACTACCGGTGATCACGACGGCGGAGCCGGCGTGATCGTTGGTGGTTGAGCAGCGAGCGCCGGTGAGGGACGATCCCGCGACCGAGCGTGTCGACACCGGGTGACGGGCCTGCCACCTCAACCAAACATCTCCGACCGCCGTGGCGACTGTGTCTTGGCGGGGTCCCGCTCGATGACACCGTCGAGCGCCTCGTCGATGGCGGTCAGCATGGACTCGTCCAGCTTCACGCCGGCGGCCTTGACGTTGTCGGTGACCTGCTCGGGTCGGCTCGCACCCACGATCGCCGAGGCGACGTTGGGGTTCTGCAAGGTCCAGGCGACGGCCAGCTGCGCCATGGTCAACCCGGCCTCCTCGGCGATCGGCTTGAGGCGCTCCACGCGCGTCAGCACGTCGTCCTTGAGCCAGCGCGCGATCATCGCGTCGCCGCCCTTCTCGTCGGTGGCCCGCGAGCCGGCCGGCGGCGCCTGCCCGACGGCGTACTTGCCGGTGAGCACGCCCTGGGCGATAGGCGACCAGACGATCTGGCCGAGGCCGAGCTCCTCGCAGGTGGGCACCACCTCGGACTCGATGACCCGCCAGAGCATGTTGTACTGCGGCTGGCTGGACACCAGCGGGACGCGCAGCTCGCGAGCCAGCGCGTGGGCCGCACGGATCTCCTCCGCGCGCCACTCCGAGACCCCGATGTAGAGGGCCTTGCCGGCCCGGACGACGTCGGCGAAGGCCTCCATGGTCTCCTCGAGCGGGGTCTCGTGGTCGTAGCGGTGGGCCTGGTAGAGGTCCACGTAGTCGGTGCCGAGACGCTGCAGCGAGCCGTCGATCGACTCCATGATGTGCTTGCGAGAGAGACCGTGGTCGTTGTGCTTGCCGGGCCCGGTCGGCCAGAAGACCTTGGTGAAGATCTCGAGCCCGGCGCGCCGCTCGCCGGCCAGTGCCTTGCCCAGCACGGTCTCGGCCGCGGTGTTGGCGTACACGTCGGCGGTGTCGAAGGTGGTGATCCCCTCGTCGAGGGCCTGGCGCACGCACGCGAGCGCAGCGTCCTCCTCGACCTGAGAACCGTGGGTGAGCCAGTTGCCGTACGAGATGGCCGAGATCTTCAGGCCGCTCGCGCCGAGGTTACGAATCTCCATGTCGGTGACACTAGTGTCCGGTCCATGAGCACTCCCTCCGGCACCGGTCCGACCGCCGACGTCTCGGTGCGCATCGCCTGGGCCGATGACGCGGAAGCCATCGCGGGGGTGCAGGTGCTGGCCTGGCGTGAGCAGTACGGCGACCTGGTGCCATCCGAGGCTCTCCCCCAGGACGCTGCCTCGGTGGCGCAGGCGTGGCGCTCCGCGATGACCCGCCCCGAGGACGCCCGCAACCGCGTGCTCGTCGCCCTCGAGCGCAACCGTGTCGTCGGTTTCGCCGTGACTGCTCCCGCTGCCGACCCCGACTGCGACCCCGTGTCCGACGGCGAGCTCGCCGAGCTGAGCGTCGTACCCGGAGAGCTGGGCAAGGGACACGGCTCCCGCCTGCTCCAGGCGGTGGCCGACACGCTGGTGGCCGACCGCTTCACGCGCGCCGTCACCTGGACGATCGTCGGCGACGACGCACGCCGCGCCTTCCTGACCAGCGCCGGGTGGGGGCCGGACTCCGCGCACCGCGAGCTCGACCTCGACGGGAGCGGCTCGACGCTGGTCAAGCAGGTGCGGCTCCACACCGCCCTCTCCTGAGGGCGGCACGCTCGGTGGATCCCCAGCAGCGGACGATCGTCCGGGACAGCCTCGCGGTGGGTCTGGCCACCGGGACCTACGGTCTCTCCTTCGGCGCCGTGGGCGTGAGCTCCGGCCTCGACGTCGCGCAGACGTGCGCGCTCTCGCTCCTCGTGTTCACCGGCGCCTCGCAGTTCGCCTTCGCCGGCGTCCTGGCCGCGGGAGGGTCCCCCTTCGCCGGCGCGCTGACCGCCCTCCTCCTGGGGAGTCGCAACACGCTCTACGGACTTCGTCTCGCCCCGCTGCTCGGCTACCGCGGGAGCGCCCGACTGGGCGCCGCCCACCTGGTGATCGACGAGTCCACGGCGATGTCCCTCACGCGCGGCTCTCGTGCCGACGCGCGGATCGGCTTCCTGACCACCGGCGGGTCGATCTTCGTCCTGTGGAACCTCGCGACCTTCCTCGGCGCCCTCGCCGGGAGCACCCTGGGCGACCCGCGCAGCTACGGCCTGGACGCGGCCGTGGGCGCCGCCTTCCTGGCCCTGCTGTGGCCTCGTCTGGACCAGCCGCTCCCGCGCGTCGTGGCGCTCCTCGCGGCCGCGGTGGCGATCGGTGCGGTGCCGTTCACCGCCGCGGGGGTTCCGGTCCTGGTGGCCGGAGGCGTCGCCGTGCTCGTCGGTGCCCTCGCCGTACGACCGTCGGGCAGCCGGACATGATCTGGGCTGCCGTGGTCGGGGCAGGGGTGGGCTGCTACCTGCTCAAGCTCGCCGGCCTCTCGGTGCCCGATCGGGTCCTCACCCGTCCACTCGTGGCCCGGGTCGCCGACCTGCTCCCCGTGGCTCTGCTCGCGGCGCTGATCGCGGTGCAGGTCTTCGCCGACGACGGCGGATCGCTGGTGCTGGACGCCCGGGCCGTCGCACTGGCGGCGGCGGTGGGTCTGCTGATGCTGCGTGCACCGTTCCTCGTCGTCGTCTTCGGTGCCGCCGGTGTCGCCGCGGCCGTCCGGCTCCTGTGAGGTCCCGGCGGCCGGGCCGACCGGCAGCCGCCCGACGTACGACGGCCCGTCCGACCACGGGGGTCGGACGGGCCGTCGTGCGACGAGCGTGGCTCGCTCAGCTCAGGCGGGCTGCACCGCTCCGAGCACCTCGAGCACCTCTCCGGTGGTGCGCGCGGCCTCGAGCCGGGCGACCTGCTCCCTGTCGACGAACACCTCGGCGATGCGTCGCAGCAGAGCCAGGTGGTCGTCGCCCTGCCCGGCGATGCCGATGACGAACTTCACCGGCTTGCCGTTCCACTCGATGCCGTCGGAGTAGCGGACGAACGAGATCGCCGAGCGACGGATCGCCGACTTGGCCTCGTTGGTGCCGTGCGGGATGGCGAGGAGGTTGCCCATGTACGTCGAGACCGACGTCTCTCGGGCGTGCATGGCCTCGACGTACGACGCGTCCACCGCACCCGCAGCGACCAGCAGCTCGCCGGCGCGGGTGATGGCCAGGTCACGACTCTCCGTGGCGGCATCGAGGACCACCGACTCGGGGTCCAGCAGCGAGCCCGTCAGCTGCCTCTCCTCGCCAGCAGGCGCAGACCCGCCTGCGGACACGGAGGCCGCGGCGTGAGACCCGTCAGTGTTGGTGCGCTCGAGCAGCTCGACGATCTCGTCGTAGCGCGGGCTGTTCATGAAGTTGTCCACCGAGACGTGCACCGCGGAGCCGGTGCGCTGCTTGGCCCGGTCGGTGAGGTCGCGGTGGGTGACGACGAGGTCGTAGGTGTCGCTGAGGTTGGAGATCGCCTGGTTGACCACCGCGACGTCGTTGAACCCGGCGGCCTCGACCTTCTTGCGCAGCACCGAGGCACCCATCGCCGAGGAGCCCATGCCGGCGTCGCAGGCGAAGACGATCGAGCGGATCGGACCGGGGGCAGCAACGGTCGCGGAGCCGAGCAGGGCGCTCGAGACCGACGATGCCTTGCCCTTCAAGGACTCCATCTTGGCCGTGGCGGAGACGAGCTCGTCCTCGGCGTCGTCGCTGCGGTCGGTCTTGAGGATCAGCGCAGCGACCAGGAAGGTCACCGTCGCACCGCCGACGACCGAGAGCAGCACTCCGACCACGCTCCCGCCCGGCGTCTGGGCGAGGACGGCGATGATCGAGCCCGGAGCTGCTGGAGCGCGCAGACCGGACGAGAAGACCACGTTGATGAAGATCTGCGTCATGCCGCCGGCGATCATCGCCAGGATCAGCTTGGGCTTCATCAACACGTAGGGGAAGTAGATCTCGTGGATCCCGCCGAAGAAGTGGATGATCACGGCCCCGGGGGCCGATGCCTTCGCCATCCCCTTGCCGAAGACCGAGATCGCGAGGAGCAGGCCCAGACCGGCGGCCGGGTTGGCCTCCAGGAGGAAGAGCACGGACTTGCCGTTCTCGACCGCCTCGTTGGTCCCCAGCGGTGTCAGGACGCCATGGTTGAGCGCGTTGTTCAGGAACAGCACCTTCGCGGGCTCGATGATGATCGACGTGAAGGGCAACAGGTTGTTGGAGACCAGGAAGTCGATCCCGTCGGAGAGCCGGTCGGCGATCCACTTCACGATGGGGCTCATCACGAAGAACCCGAAGGTCGCCAGGATGCCGCCCCAGATGCCGGCCGCGAAGTTGTTGACGAGCATCTCGAAGCCGGGCTTGATCTTCCCGTCCCAGATGGCGTCGACGCGTCGGATGGACCACCCGCCGAGCGGCCCCATGATCATGGCGCCCATGAACATCGGGATGTCGGTGCCGGCGATCACGCCCATCGTGGCGATCGCTCCGACGACACCACCTCGTGCGGGGCTGGCCTCGTAGGTCATCTTGCCGCCGGTGTAGCCGATCAGGAGCGGCAGCAGGTAGGTGATCATCGGGCCGACGATGCCGCCGCCGGCGAAGTCGCCCCAGCCGCCGATCTCCGCCACCCAGCTGTCGGGGGCGAGCCCACCGGAGCCACCCCAGTTGAGCCAGCCCTTCTCGATGAACAGAGCGGTGATCAGGCCCCACGCGATGAAGGCTCCGATGTTGGGCATCACCATGTTGGACAGGAACGTCCCGAACTTCTGGACGTGAACTCGCGCTCCCCCCGGAGCCTGCTGCGTCGTTGCCATGGGGCACCTTCCTCGAACGTCTGTGACCGAGATCACGATATCTGTGAATGTCTTTGTAACCGCCCAAATATGTCCGTGTCAAGAGTTAAAGCAACATGTTTCAACTCAATCCCACACAAATGGGGTAGGGTTGGTCACATCACCACCCTCGAGCACGACGACGTGGAGGACACGACGGATGAACGCCTACAACCAGTACCGTGCGGCCGAGCTCGACCTGCCGGAAGGGAGCTGGGCGTGGAATGTGTACGGCGCGGGCGCAGAGAACATGGGGAAGGACGATCAGCCCGAGCTGCTGCCCGTCCCCCGACCCGACGCCGACCAGATGCTGGTCCGGATCGACAGCGTCGGACTCTGCTTCTCCGACGTGAAGATCCTGCGCGCTGGTGGCAGCCACCCCAAGCTCTACAACCGCGACTTGTCCCGGGAGCCCACCCGGCTCGGCCACGAGGTCAGCCTCACGGTCATCGAGGTCGGCGCCAACCTCCGGGACCGCTACCACGCCGGCCAGCGGCTGGCCGTGCAGCCCGACATCTACCAGGACGGCAAGAGCACGGCCTACGGCTACACCATCCCCGGCGGCCTGATCCAGTACCACCTGATGGGCTCGGAGATGCTCGACACCGACGACGGTGCCTGCTTGCTGCCACTGCCCGACACCATGGGGTACGCCGAGGCCTCGACCCTGGAGCCGTGGGGCTGCGTGATGGCGGCCTACACCCAGCGTCGCCGCCTCGAGCCCGCGTCCGGCGGCATCATGTGGATCACCGGCCGGCCCGGGGACGAGCGGGACTACGAGTTCACCACGGGTCTGGACGCCCCGGCCACCATCGTGATGACCGACGTACCCGACTCGGTGCGCCAGCTGGTGGAGCACACCTCGGCCGAGAAGATCGTGCGCAACGGCGTGGGGGCCGCTGACTACCAAGCGCTGGTGGACGAGGTGACGGACGGCGCCGGCTTCGACGACGTCGTGCTGCTCGACCCTCGTTCTGCGGCAACCGTGGGTGCGGTGGCCAAGCACGTCGCCCGCCGGGGCACCCTCAACCTGGTGGGCCAGACCGCCCTGGACGGCTTGGTCGACACCGACGTGGGACGTCTGCACTACGACTACACCGCCTATCTCGGCGGCCCGGGGCCGGACATCGCGGCCTCCTACGGGGAGGCGCGCAACCGCTGCGACCTGCGCGCCCAGGGCACCACGGTCTTCGTGGGCGCCGGCGGTCCCATGGGGTTGATGCACGTCCAACGCGCCATCCAGCAGCCCGACGGCCCCCGGACGATCATCGCCACGGAAGTGAGCGACGAACGCCTGAAGAGCCTCGAGGAGCGGCTGGCCCACCTGGCGCAGAGCAACGGCTGCGAGCTGATCACCTTCAACTCCCAGACCGCGGAGACCTCCCTTCGCGACTTCGTCATGGGCGTCACCGACGACCAGGGTGCCGACGACGTGGTGGTCAGCGTGCCGATCGCCGGCGTGATGGCTGAGGCGGACACCCTGATGAAGCCTGACGGCATGCTGGTCTTCTTCGCCGGCGTGCCGAACGGGACCCTGGCGCCGTTGAACCTGAGCGCGGTGTACCTCGACAACGCCCAGTACACCGGGACCTCCGGCTTGACCATCCACGATCAGCAGCAGGTGGTCGACCTCGCCAACCGGGGCGACCTCTCCCCCGGCTCCATCGTGGGCGCCGTCGGCGGCATGCGGGCGGCCAAGGACGGCCTTCAGGCCCTGGTCGACGGCAGCTACTCCGGAAAGGTCCTGATCTTCCCCCAGATCCACGACCTCCCCCTGATGGGCCTGGACGAGCTCAAGGAGAGACTGCCGGCCGTCGGCGAGAAGCTGTCACCTGGCGACACGTGGAACGACGCGGTGGAGGCAGCACTCTTCGACAGTCAGCTGAGCGAGCACTGACGTCCCCCACCGCGCGAAGAGAGGGCCCGCACCGGTTCCGTCCGGTGCGGACCCCCTCGATCGTGGGTCGGCTCTGGATCAGCCGACGTTGACGGCGCTCCACGCCGCAGCGACCGCGGCGCGCTCGGCGCTGCCCTGACCGTAGAGGTCCGCCGCTGCGCTCAGCGTGCCGGTGCGCGCCTGGGCATAGGTCGTGCCCGACGTGAAGTACGTCGTCAGGGCGCGGAACCAGATCTGCTGGGCGGCGTCGCGGCCGATCCCGCTGACCGACGAGCCGTTGCAGGTGGGCGAGCTGTGCTGCTTGCCACCGATGGTCTTGGCACCCGATCCCTCTGCCAGCAGGTAGTAGAAGTGGTTGCCGACTCCGGACGAATAGTGCACGTCCACGTTGCCGGTGTTGGAGGCGTAGCAGCTCTGCGAGGAGCCGTCCAGGGACGGGTTGTCCATCCGACGGAAGCCTTCACCGTTGGCGAGGTCGAACTCCTCGCCGATGAAGTAGTCGGCCGGGTCCTCGGCGTTGTCGGCGTAGAACTCGACCATGGTGCCGAAGATGTCGGAGGTGGCCTCGTTGAGGCCACCCGACTCACCGGAGTAGACGAGGCCGGCGGTGTTCTCGGTGACGCCGTGCGACATCTCGTGACCGGCGACGTCGAGCGACACCAACGGCCCGAAGGAGCTGCCGTCGCCGTCGCCGTACGTCATCTTCTCGCCGTCCCAGAAGGCGTTGACGTAGTTGCTGCCGTAGTGCACGCGGCTGGGTGCCCCGGTGCCGTCGCCGAAGATGCCGTCGCGACCCAGGACCTGGTCGTAGTAGTCGTAGGTCATCGCCCCGCCGTAGTGGGCGTCGACGGCAGCCGACTCACGGTTGGCGTTCGTGCCGTTGCCGAACACGTTGTCCGCGCTGGTGTAGGTGACACCGTTGGTGCAGCCGAAGCCCAGCAACGTGCACAGGAAGCCGTCGGTGCCGTTCTGCATGTCGGTGGTCCTGGCATTGCCGTGCGCGGCGTCGGTGAGCGTGAACGACCCGCCGCTCGCGGTGACGGAGATCGGCACGGTGCCGCTGTAGAGCGAGTTGCCCTCTCCGTCGGCGGTGTGAATGCCCTCGACACGACGCAGCACCGCGCCGTTGCGAGCGTCGACGTACGTCGTCAGTCGGCTCGGGGTGCCGTCGGCCTGGCGGCCCTTGGTCTGGATCGCCCAGGCCAGGCGCGGCTTGGCGCCCAACGCGTCGACGACGAGCCGAGGCTCGGCGTCAGCGGGGCGCAGCTTCTTGATCGTGGTGGCTGCCCGGCCGGTCGAGACCGCACGGGTTGCGGCACGCGTCGCGGCCAGCTTGGGCGTTGCCGACACGCCGATCGGCGCCGTGAGCGTCTGGCTGACGCCCTCCAGCCGGGAGGCCGCGCTCTGGTGGACGACCAGGTCCCCGCCCAGCACCGGCAGGCCCCGATAGGTGCGCTCCATCCGCACGTGAGAGGACCCGTCGCGGTCGAGCATCGTGTCGGTGACGGTCAGCTCCTGCTCGACTCGACGCTCCACCTCCTGCTCCACACCCGTGGCCACCCGGGCCAGGCCCGGTCGCTCGGCCAGCGCCTCCAGCGCCGCGGCGGCCGCAGCCGACGGGTCGGCAGCGCCGGCCCGGGAGACAGCCGGCGACGCCGTCGCCGTGGTGGGCTGGATTCCGAGCGTGCCGGCGGTCAGTACTGCTGCCGCGGCCAGACCCAGGGTTGTGCGCATCATGAACCTCTCGTCGGTGCATCGCCTCACCCGTCGGACGACGTCGTGGCCGACTGTGCCCTCGTGTGACGCCGAGTCACACCTATGTGTCACCGCAGGTTTGTGCAACGCACAAACGTGCAACCGAACCCGAATTCGGGCGAGAGCGGGTGGGGCCGCTACCCGAGATCGATGAGGTTCTCGAGGCCCACCGTGAGCCCCGGACGCGATGAGATGGCTCGCACGGCGGCCAGCACCCCCGGCGCGAACGACTCGCGCGACAGCGAGTCGTGGCGGATCGTCAAGGTCTCCCCCGCACCCCCGAGCAGCACCTCCTGGTGAGCCACGAGGCCACTGACCCTCAGGGAGTGCACGGGCACGGCGTCGACGACCGCACCGCGCGCCCCGTCGAGCGAGGTCGAGGTCGCGTCAGGCGCCGCTGCGAGGCCCGCCTCGCGGCGCGCGGCGCCGACCAGCTCCGCCGTACGGCGTGCGGTCCCGGAGGGCGCGTCGGCCTTGTGCGGGTGGTGCAGCTCGACGATCTCGACCGACTCGAAGTGCCGCGCGGCCAGCGCGGCGAAGCGCATCATCAGCAAGGCACCGATCGAGAAGTTGGGCGCGATCAGGATGCCGGTCTGGGGCTCGACCCCCAGGATCTCCTGCAGCCGCTCCAGCCGCGGACCGTCGAAGCCGGTGGTGCCGACCACGGCATGGATCCCGTGCCCCACGCAGAACTCCAAGTGGTCCATGACAACGTCCGGGTGAGTGAAGTCCACGACCACCTCGGCATCGGTGTCGACCAGCGCCTGGAGGTCGTCGCCCACGTCGATCTGGGCGACCAGGACGAGTCCGTCCGCGGCTTCCACGGCACGGCAGATCTCCGTCCCGACCTTGCCGCGCGCTCCCAGAACTCCCACTCTCATCGTTGTCGGCACACCGCGACCTTAGAAGATCGTGGCAACGCTCGTGGGCCCGGTCGGCACAAACGGACGGTCGGTGAGTGCTACACCAGTGTGGTTCTGGCAGGGTGTGGGCATGGTCGCACAGACGATTCCGGCGCGGATCCGGTGGGCGGTTGACTTCATGGACCCCCAACCATCCGATCAGCTGCTCGAGATCGGCTGTGGCGCGGGCGCAGCAGCCGAGCTCATCTGCAGTCGCCTCGAGACCGGCAAGCTCTTCGCCATCGACCGCTCCGAGTCCGGCGTCGACCGCACCAAGCGGCGCAACGAGGAGGCCGTGAAGGCGGGTCGGCTGACGGTGCGTCAGATCGACCTCGCCACGCTGCGGGTGCCGGTCAAGCGGTTGCACAAGGTCTTCGCCTTCAACGTCAACCTCTTCTGGGTGCGCGACTGCGCCGACGAGATCGCCCTGCTGCACGAACGCGTGGTCCCCGGCGGTGCGGTCCACCTCTTCTTCGAGGCCACCCGGCGCGACCAGGTCCCGAAGATGATCAAGCAGGCCTCGGCGTCGCTCAGCGAGGGGGGCTTCCGGGTCTCGGTGGTCGACAACAAGCAACCCCCGGTGATTGGCATCATCGGGCGCAGGTGATCACGACGGCGCAGCCGGCGTGATCGTTGGTCGTTGAGCAGCGAGCGCGGCCTAGGTACGAAGCCGCTACCGAGCGTGTCGAAACGCCGTGAGGCGAGAAGCAGCCCTCAGCCCCCGCCCTCAGCCCCCGCCGTCAGGGCCCGACGACCGCCAGGATCTCCGGCCGCGAGAACACCTCGGCGGCCACCTCACGCACCTGCTCCAAGGTCACCGCGTCGATCTGGGCGAGGACGTCGTCGATGTCCAGCAGCTCGTCGTGGACCAGCTCGGCGCGACCCAGACGCGACATCCGCGACGCCGAGTCCTCCAGACCGAGCACGAGGCCGCCCCGGAGCTGGCCCTTGCCGATGCGCAGCTCCTCGGCCGTGATGCCGTCCTCGGCCACGCGAGCCAGCTCCTGGCGCACGACGTCCAGGACGTCGTCCAGCTTGGCCGGCAGACAGCCCACCGCCACCCCGACCAGGCCGGACTCGGCGTGGTGCGAGGCGAAGGAGTACACCGAGTAGGCCAGCCCGCGCCGCTCGCGAACCTCCTGGAACAGCCGGCTCGACGTACCGCCTCCCAGGGCGGTGTTGAGCACGCCCAGCGCGAAGCGATCCTCGTGGTCGCGAGGCAGCCCTTCCATGCCGAGAACCACGTTGACCTGTTCGAAGGGACGGCTCGTCCCGGCGCGACCCGAGGAGACCTTCGGACGCTTGGGGACCCGAGCTGTCGGGGGCGCCGCATCGCCGGCGAGGAAGCCTGCGCGCCCGAACGCCGCCTTCACCTGTCGTACGACGCGCGCGTGGTCGAGGTTGCCGGCCACGGCCACGACCATGTTGTCAGGGCGGTAGTGACGCTTGTAGAAGCGTCGGATCCGCGCTCGGTCGAGCGCGGTGATGGACGCCTCGGTCCCGGCGATGGAGCGTCCCAGCGGCGAGTCGGCGCCCCACGCCACCTCGGCGAAGAGGTTGTGCACCACGTCGTCGGGGTCGTCGTCGTGCATCGCGATCTCGTCCAGGATCACGTCGCGCTCGGCGTCGACGTCCTCCTGGTCGATCGTCGAGCTGGTGATCATGTCGCCCAGCACGTCGACGGCCAGCGGGAGGTCCTCGTCGAGCACCCGGGCGTGGAAGCAGGTGTACTCCTTGGCCGTGAAGGCGTTGACCTCCCCGCCGACCGCGTCCAGGGCGATGGACAGGTCGAGGGCCGAGCGCTCACCGGTGCCCTTGAAGAGCAGGTGCTCGAGGAAGTGCGAGGCACCGTGGAGGGCGGAGGTCTCGTGTCTCGAGCCGACACCGACCCAGACGCCGATCGTGGCCGAGCGTGCGCCCGCCATCTGCTCGGTGACCACCCGCAGCCCGCCGGGCAGCACGGTGCGCTTGACCCGAGAGGTCACCTGCCCGTCGCCGTCGCGGACGGTCGAGAGCGTGCGCGTCGTACCGACCTTCTGGCTGACCTTCTGATGGACCTGCTCCATGAGCGCACTCCCCCGTGCCATGTGGTGCCGAAATGAACGCTGACCCGTCGCCTGTGGGCGACGGGTCAGCGGTGGTGGATCAGTTGTCGGCGGTCTCGGCGGACTCGCCGTCGGCGGCCTCGTCCTCCTCGACGACCGGGACCAGCGACAGCTTGCCGCGGTCGTCGATCTCACCGATCTGGACCTGGATCTTCTGGCCCACGGACAGGACGTCCTCGACGGCGTCGACGCGCTTGCCGCCGGCGAGGGCACGGAGCTTGCTGATGTGCAGCAGTCCGTCCTTGCCGGGCAGCAGCGAGACGAAGGCACCGAAGTTGGTCGTCTTCACGACGGTGCCGAGGTAGCGCTCGCCGACCTCCGGCATCGTCGGGTTGGCGATCGCGTTGACGGCGGCTCGCGCAGCCTCGGCGGCCTCACCGTTGGTCGCACCGATGTAGATCGTGCCGTCGTCCTCGATGGAGAGCGACGCGCCGGTGTCGTCCTGGATCTGGTTGATGACCTTCCCCTTCGGCCCGATGACCTCGCCGATCTTGTCGACGGGGATGCGGACCGTGATGATGCGCGGCGCGTGCAGCGACATCTCCTCGGGCTCGTCGATGGCCTCGGCCATGACGTCCAGGATCGCCAGGCGGGCGTCGCGGGCCTGGGTCAGCGCAGCACCCAGGACCTCGGCGGGCAGCCCGTCGAGCTTGGTGTCGAGCTGCAGGGCCGTGACGAACTGGCGCGTGCCGGCGACCTTGAAGTCCATGTCGCCCATCGCGTCCTCGGCACCGAGGATGTCGGTCAGCGCGACGTACTGCGTCTCGCCGTCGACCTCGCCGGAGATGAGACCCATCGCGATACCGGCGACGGGGGCCTTGAGCGGCACACCGGCCTGCAGCAGCGACAGGGTCGAGGCGCAGACCGAGCCCATCGAGGTGGAGCCGTTGGAGCCCATCGCCTCGGAGAGCTGGCGGATCGCGTAGGGGAACGTCTCGCGGTTGGGCAGCACCGGCAGCAGCGCGCGGCGCGCGAGCGCACCGTGGCCGACCTCGCGACGCTTCGGGGAGCCGACGCGGCCGGTCTCACCGGTGGAGAACGGCGGGAAGACGTACTTGTGCATGTAGCGGCGCGTCTTCTCCGGGCTGAGTGTGTCGAGCTTCTGCTCGAGGGTCAGCATGTTGAGCGTGGTGACCCCGAGGATCTGGGTCTCACCGCGCTCGAAGAGAGCCGAGCCGTGCACGCGCGGGATCACGCCGACCTCGGCGTGCAGCGGACGGATGTCGGCCAGGCCGCGACCGTCCATGCGGATCTTGTCGCGCAGGACGCGCGTGCGCATGAGGGACTTGGTGACCGCCTTGAACGCGGCGCCCACCTCCTTCTCGCGACCCTCGAACTGGTCGCCGAGGGAGTCGAGCAGGGCAGCCTTGACCTCGTCGAGGGCGGACTCGCGCTCGAGCTTGTCGGCGATCACGAGCGCCTTGGTGGTGCCTTCCGTCGCGGCGGCCTCGACGGCCGCGTAGACGTCGTCCTCGAAGTCGAGGAAGACCGGGAAGTCCTGCACGGGCTTGGCGGCCTGCTTGGCCAGCTCGGCCTGGGCGTCGCAGAGCTGCTTGATGAACGGCTTGGCGGCGTCGAGGCCGCCGGCGACGACCTCCTCCGAGGGGGCGGTCGCGCCGTTGAGCACGAGCTCGTAGGTGTCCTCGGGGGCCTCGGCCTCGACCATCATGATGGCGACGTCACCGGAGTCGGTGACCCGACCGGCGACGACCATGTCGAAGACGGCGCTCTCGAGCTGGCTGTGGGTGGGGAACGCGACCCACTGGCCCTCGATCAGCGCGACCCGCACGCCGCCGACGGGGCCGGAGAACGGCAGGCCGGAGAGCTGGGTCGACATCGAGGCCGCGTTGATCGCGAGCACGTCGTAGGGCTGGTCGGGGTCGAGCGCCATCACGGTGATGACGACCTGGACCTCGTTGCGCAGGCCCTTCTTGAAGGTCGGGCGCAGCGGCCGGTCGATGAGGCGGCAGGTGAGGATCGCGTCCTCGCCGGGACGCCCCTCGCTGCGGAAGAAGGAGCCGGGGATCTGACCCACGGCGTACATCCGCTCCTCGACGTCGATCGTCAGGGGGAAGAAGTCGAAGTGGTCCTTGGGGTGCTTGCCCGCGGTGGTCGCCGAGAGCAGCATGGTCTCGTCGTCGAGGTAGGCGGTCACCGAACCGGCGGCCTGGCGGGCGAGGAGCCCGGTCTCGAACTTGACGGTGCGGGAGCCGAACTTGCCGTTGTCGAGAACGGTCTCGACGGCGGAGATGACGGGTTCTGTCACGTTGATCTTTCTGTTCGCGGTGCGATCCGCGAGGTGCCGCGCACGTGCCCTGCATCTGCTGGGCGGGGGCCGATCTTCGATCGAGGCTCGCGCTGCGCACCGCGCAGCGAGAGCCACTACCGAGGACCGGGCCGGACGGTGGCGCGAATCGCTCCTGTGAGTGAGGTATTCAGTTGTGTGCGGTTCCGAATGTAATGCCCACCAGGACCAGCGAAGGGACCCACCCGATGGTGAGTCCCTTCGTCGATGTCAGCGGCGCAGACCGAGACGCTCGATGATCGAGCGGTAGCGGTCGATCTCGTCCTTCTTCAGGTAGTTGAGGAGGCGACGGCGCTGACCGACGAGCAGCAGCAGACCACGACGGCTGTGGTGGTCGTGCTTGTGCGTCTTGAGGTGCTCGGTCAGGTGGGCGATGCGGTGGCTGAGCAGTGCGATCTGCACCTCGGGCGAACCGGTGTCGCCCTCGGTCGTGGCGTACTCGGCGATGATCTTCTTCTTCGTCGCTGCGTCGGTTCCGATCGACATGGCGGCTCCTTCTTGGTTCACTCGTTGCGCGGCGCACCGGGGCCTGTTCTCCCGGGCACTCTCGATCCGCGGCCGTTGTACGGCGGGTATCGGGTGGATCTGGGTCGTGCTGTCGCCCTTCGGGCAACCGCGCAAGATTAGCGCGGGTCCGGGGCGCACCCAAAACGTCGGTGTCCCGTGTGAGGATCGGCAGGTGCAGGGCCATCAGCAGACGAGGGGTGCGCTGCTGCTTCTCCTGGTGCCCCTTCTGGCGCTCCTGCTGGGGGCGTGCGCCGACGGCGCCGCGACCTCAGCGCGCGGGCAGCAGTCGTCCGCCACGGATGCCGCGGCCCACGCGCGCGACCTGCTCGGAGCCGTACGTCGGGTCGAGCGTCGCCCTGACATCGCCGGCTACGACCGCAGCTGCAGCCCGGGCGACGCGTGCGTCTTCGGCACCGACTGGTCCGACGACACCGACGCGCCGTTGAGCCGCAACGGCTGTGACACCCGCAACGACGTGCTCGGTCGAACGCTGTCGGAGGTCGTCTTCTCCGAGAGGAGCAACGGGTGCGACGTCGTCGCCGGGCTCCTGCGCGACCCCTACACCGGTGACACCCTCGACTACGCGACCGACGGCTCCCAGATCCACATCGACCACCTCTTCCCCCTGGCCGCCGCGTGGGACCTCGGGGCCGCCGGGTGGAGCCCCGAGCGACGAGCGACGTTCGCCAACGACCCGGACCTCGAGCTCCTGGCCGTCAGCGGGAGCGCCAACCTGTCGAAGGGCGACAGCACCCCCGCCAGCTGGCTTCCCCCGGACGCGTCGTTCCGCTGCGCGTACGTCACCTCCTACCTCGAGGTCGCGCTGGCCTACGACCTCGCGGTCACGGCTGCGGACGTGCGCGTCATCGAGCCCGCGATCCAGAGGTCCTGCTGACCGGCCGGCCGGATCGAGACCGACTTCGGGCGCTGCGCCCATGTCCCACCGGGGCGGTGCGTGCCACGATGCTCGCGTGGCCCTCACCGAGACGAAGATCGCCGTCTGCAACCTGTGCGAGGCCATCTGCGGCCTGCGCCTGACCGTCGAGGACGGCGTCGTCACGTCGGTCCGGGGCAATCTGGACGACCCACTCTCCCGGGGCTACATCTGTCCCAAGGGCGTCTCCCTCGCCGACGTCTACACCGACCCGGACCGACTGCGTCTTCCCGTGCGCCGGGTCGGCACCGGCGCCGACGCCAGCTGGGAGGAGCTCGAGTGGGACCAGGCCCTCGACCTGGTCGCCGACCGCCTCGCCGCGACGATCCTCGAGCACGGCGGCGACGCGGTCGGCGCCTACCTCGGCAACCCCAACGCCCACTCCCTCGGCTTCGGCACCCACGGAGCCGGCTTCGTGCGCTCGCTGCGCACGCACAACCGCTTCAGCGCCTCGACGGTCGACCAGGTCCCCCACCAGCTGGTGGCCCGCCTGATGTACGGCCACCAGCTGATGATCGCGGTGCCCGACCTGGACCGCACCGACTTCTTCCTCGTCGTCGGCGCCAACCCGATGGCCTCCAACGGCTCCCTGATGACCGTGCCGGACTTCCCCCACCGGGTGCGCGAGCTGCACGATCGCGGCGGCCGGATGGTGGTGCTGGACCCACGGCGCACCGAGACCGCCAAGGTGGCCGACGAGCACCACTTCGTCCGCCCCGGCACCGACGCGGCCGTGCTGCTGGCGATGCTGCACGTCCTCGTCGCCGAGGACCTCGCCCGCCCGCCGTCGTACGTCGACGGGCTGGACCGCCTCGCCGACCTGGTCGCCGACTTCACCCCCGAGCTCGCCGAGCAGGCCTCCGGTGTCTCCGCCGAGACGGTGCGCTCGCTGGCCCGCGAGCTGGCCAGCGCGGGCTCCGGCGTGGTCTACGGGCGAATGGGCGTGTCCACGCAGGCCTTCGGCACGGTGTGCCAGTGGGCGATCGCCTGTCTCAACCTGCTGTCGGGACACTTCGACCGGCCCGGCGGCGCGATGTTCCCCGAGCCGGCCGTCGACACCGTCGGTCGCCGCATCATCGGGCCCGGTCGCTACGACCGGTGGCGCAGCCGCGTGCGCGACGTACCGGAGTTCGCCGGCGAGCTGCCCGCATCCGTGATGGCCGAAGAGATGCGCACTCCCGGCGAGGGGCAGATCCGGACGCTGGTCACCTCTGCCGGCAACCCGGTGCTGTCCACGCCCGACGGCCCCGGCCTGAGCGGTGCTCTCGAGGAGCTCGACTTCATGGTCTCGGTCGACCTCTACGTCAACGAGACGACCCGGCACGCCGACGTCATCCTCCCCCCGACCTCGGCGTTGGAGCGCGACCAGTACGACCTGGTCTTCCACGGCTTCGCGGTGCGCAACACCGCCCGCTGGACGCCGGCCGTCTTCGAGGCCGGCGACGACCAACGCCACGACTGGCAGATCTTCGGGGAGCTCTCGAAGCGGCTCAACGACCGCCTCGGCACGCCCCTGGCCGACGAGGCTGCGGCAGCCGCGGCCACACCGCCGGCCGACCTGGTCGCCTCGTTGCTGCAGTCCGGCGGGCGCGCCACCATGGCCGAACTCGTCGAGCACCCCGAGGGAGTCGACCTCGGCGCGCTGCGACCCACGATGCCGGGGCGCCTGCAGACCTCCGACCAGCGCATCGATCTCACTCCCCCGCTGGTCACCGACGACCTACCTCGCCTGCGTGCTGCCCTGGGGGCCGAACGACCGGCGGCCGCCCACGACGGCGAGCTGCTCCTGATCGGGCGTCGCCACAAGCAGGACTGCAACTCCTGGTTGCACAACACCCCGCGCCTGACCCGCGGCAAGCCGCGTCACCACCTGCTCATGCACCCCCACGACCTGAGCGCGCGCGGGATCGCTGACGGCCAGCGGGTCACCGTGACCTCACGGGTCGGCACCGTCGAGGTCGAGGCGAGCGCCGTCGACGACATGATGCCGGGAGTGGTCTCCTTGCCGCACGGGTACGGCCACCAGGTGCCGGGCACCAGGCTCGGTCATGCCTCGACCGTGGCGGGGGTGTCGATCAACGACCTCACCGACCCCGACCTCCTCGACGTCTCGGGCAATGCCGCGCTCAGTGGGGTCCCGGTGCGGGTGTCTCCTGCCTGAGGCCGGAACACCTCAGCCCAGCAGCGACAGCACCGCGGCCCGAGCGGACTCCGGGTCGGCGGCAGCCAGTGCCAGCTCGGCTGCCTCGCTGCACTGGTCGATCGTGGTGCCGGCGAGGGTGGCTCCGACCGGTCGCGCCGCGGCGGAGGCCATCGACAGCGACGTCACTCCCATGCCCGCGAGCACGCACGCCAGCAGCGGATCGGCGGCGGCCTCGCCACAGACCCCCACCGGCTTGCCGGCCTCGCGACCGGCCGCAGCGGTGATCGCGATGAGCTGCAGGACCGCGGGCTGCCAGGCGTCGGTGAGGTGAGCGAGATCGGTCGCCATCCGGTCGGCGGCCATCGTGTACTGCGTGAGGTCGTTGGTGCCGATCGAGAGGAAGTCGACCTCCTCGAGCATCCGGTGGGCCAGCAAGGCCGCGCTGGGCACCTCGACCATGACCCCGGCCTTGAGACCGCGCGAGCGCACCTTGGCGCCGAAGTCGGCTGCCTCGGCGACCGTGGCGACCATCGGTGCCATCACCCACGTCTCGGTGCCGGTCGTCTGCGCCGCTGCTGCGATCGCGTCGAGCTGACGCTCCATCAACCCCGGGTTGCCGAACGACAGCCGCAGCCCGCGCACCCCCAGCGCGGGATTCTCCTCGCCCTGGAGCGTCGCGAAGGCGACCGGCTTGTCCGATCCTGCGTCGAGCGTGCGGACGACGACGTGCCCCCGGTCGCCGAAGGCCCGAAGCACCTGCTCGTAGATGGCCGCCTGCTCCTCCACGCTCGGCTCGACGCTCTGGTTGAGGAAGCACAGCTCCGTGCGGAACAGACCGACGCCCTCGACGGGTGCCGTGGCAGCAGAGGTCGCGGACTCCCCGTCGGCGACGTTGGCGAGGATCTTGACGCCGACCCCGTCGGCCGTCCGTCCCGGGCCGGTCCAGGCGTCGTGGGCAGCCCGGGCGAGCGCTGCAGCCTCCGAACGCTCCTGCGCCTCCGCCGGCTCCGGCGACAGCTCGACGACACCCTGCGTGCCGTCGACGAGGACCGGGGTCCCCGGCTCGATCTCCATCAGGTCGGTGACACCCACGACGCACGGGATCCCGAGCTGGCGGGCGATGATCGCCGTGTGGCTGGTGGGACCACCGCGCTCGGTGGCCAGCGCGAGGACCAGGCTCGGATCGAGTCCCGCGGTGTCTGCGGGAGCGAGGTCCTCCGCCACCAGGACGGACGGCCGGTCGGGGGTGGGCACACCGGGCTCGGCCTCCCCCAGGAGTCGGGCCACGAGGCGTCGCTCGATGTCGCGCAGGTCGGTGGCGCGTTCCGCCATCAGGCCCCCCATCTGCGTGAAGGCCTCGGCGAATTGCTCCACAGCGCCGTGCACGGAGGAGAGCAGGTCCTCGTCGGCACGCAGGTTCTTGCGCACGGCCCCGCGCAGGCCACGGTCGGTCGCGAGACCTGCACTGGCAGCCATCACCTCTGCGGTGTGTCCCGTCGCGCGGGCGGCCTTGTCCTGGAAGCCCGCCGCCACCTGGGCAGCCGCGGAGTCGTAGGCGGCAAGCGCCTCGTCGACGCCGAGGAAGTCGCCGGTGCCGAACGAAGCGAGCGCCGAGGGCGAGACCTCTCCCCGGGCGTGCAGCGCCGGCCCGTACCCGACACCGGCCACCACGGCCGTGCCGCGCAGGGTTCGTCCCAGGGCCTCGGAGTGAGTGCGAGAGCGTTCCGTTGCTGTGTTCACGATCACAAGATAGCCCGACATGCCCTTGACATTCAACAGATTCGGGCATAAAACAACACATACAAAGAACCGAGAGGGTGGAGACAATGTACGCCGAAGAACGGCAGCAGGCCATGGCCAGACTGGTGACCGAACGACGCCGCCTCTCGGTCGCCGCGCTGGCCGAGGAGTATGCGGTCACCACCGAGACCGTGCGCCGCGATCTCTCCGTCCTCGAGCGTGCCGGCCTGGTACGCCGGGTCCACGGCGGCGCCGTCCCCGCCAGCGCGTTGGCGAGCGTCGAGTCAGAGCTCGACGAACGCGCCGCCACCAACACCGCGGCGAAGGAGCGCATCGCCGCAGCCGCTGTGGGTCAGCTCCCACCCGACGGCTCCACGGTGATCATCGACGCGGGGAGCACCACGGCACGGATGGCCAGCGCGATCCCCCCGGACCTGCGCCTGAGCGCCTACACGCACGCCGTGCCGGTCGCCGCTCGGCTGCTGTTTCTTCCCCGCGTGGACCTGCACCTCCTGCCCGGACGGGTACGCCACACGACCCAGGCCGCGGTCGGGGCCGAGACCGTCTCGGCCCTTGAGCTCCTGCGCGCCGACGTGGTCTTCCTCGGGACCAACGGGTTGGACACCGAGCACGGACTCTCGACGCCCGACTCGGACGAGGCCGCCACCAAGCGAGCCATCGTCGCCGCAGCCAGGCGCGTCGTGGTGCTCAGCGACTCCAGCAAGATCGGTGCCGCGTCGCCCATCCGCTTCGCGCAGCTCGATGCCGTGGACTGCTTGGTCACCGACGACGGCATCGAGCCCGACGTACGACGTGACCTCGAGGCGATCGGCATCGAGGTGGTCGTCGCATGAGCGCGGCCTCGCCCGGGTTCATCGTCACCCTCACCCCCAACCCGAGCATCGACCGGACCCTCGTGCTGGGTCGACCACTGCGCCGCGGCGCGGTGCACCGCATCGAGTCGAGCGGGTCCCAAGCCGGAGGGAAGGGCGTGAACATCTCCCGGGCCTGCCTCTCGGCCGACGTCGGCACCCTCGCGGTCCTTCCCGCAGATCCGGAGGACCCTTTCGTCCACGAGCTCACCGCCTCCGGCATCCCCAGCCGGCTCGCGCCGTGCGACGGACCGGTGCGGGTCAACCTCACGATCACCGAGCCGGACGGTACGACGACCAAGCTCAACAGCCCGGGCTCCCTGGCGAGCGGAGAGGTGCTGGCGTCCTTGGCCGACACTCTGCACGCCCTGGCCGACGCGGCCGACTGGGTCGTGCTCGCCGGCTCCCTGCCACCTGGTGCCCCCCAGGCGTGGTACGCCGACCTCGTCGGAGAACTGCGGGCGCGCACCCAGGTCGCCGTCGACACCAGTGACGCCCCCCTCCTCGCTGTCGTCGAGCACCTCGACGACGCTGCGCCCCACGTGATGAAGCCCAACGGGCACGAGCTCGCCACCCTCACCGGGGGCGACGGCGACCAGCTCGAGGCTGACCCGGTCGCGGCCGCGCAGGCGGCACGGATCCTGGTCGAGCGAGGCGTCGGTGCCGTGCTGGCCACCCTGGGCGGCCACGGCGCTGTCCTGGTCACCGCTGACGGCGCCTGGCACGCCCGACCTGCTCCCATCGAGGTGGTCAGCACCGTGGGGGCCGGCGACTCCAGCCTCTTCGGCTACCTGCTGGGAGACCTGCGCGCGCTGGCTCCGACCGAACGTCTCGCCCTCGCGGTCGCCTACGGCACCGCAGCCGCAGGACTCCCCGGCACCACCATCCCCGAGCGAACGCACGTGCGACCCGACCTGGTCGACGTGCGCGAGATCGCCATCCACCACACCGCGAGGAAGAGCTACCGATGAGCCCGTTGATCACCACCGACCTGGTCCGCCTCGACGCCGACCTGGGCGCCGACAAGCACAGCGTCGTGCGCAGCCTGGCTGCCGTCCTGGCCGCCGCCGGCCGCAGCGACGACGCCGAGCAGGTCGTCACCGACGCGCTGGCTCGCGAGGCGAAGTCGCCGACCGGCATGAAGGGTGGCATCGCGATCCCGCACTGCCGCACGGCCGGGGTCGCTGTACCCACCTTGGTGTTTGCCCGGCTCTCGCCGCCGGTCGACTTCGGTGCCAAGGACGGACCGGCCGAGCTGGTCTTCCTCATCGCCGCCCCCGAGGGTGGGGACAACGCGCACCTGCAGATCCTGACCAAGCTGGCGCGGGCACTGGTGCGCAGCGAGTTCACCGACGGCCTGCGGCGGGCGGACTCCCACGAGGACGTGGTGGCGCTCGTCGAGGACGCGGTGGGCCAGGCTCCCGTCGCCTCGAAGCCCGAGTCCGTCCCGAGCGCGGCGCCCACTCCCCCGCCCTCTGCGCCCGTACGTCGTCTGGTCGCCGTGACGGCTTGCCCGACCGGGATCGCGCACACCTACATGGCCGCCGAGGCCCTCGAGGCCGCCGCAGCGCGCGCCGGCGTCGACCTCCAGGTCGAGACCCAGGGGTCGGCGGGCTCCACGCCCCTGGCCCCGGCGACCATCGCGCAGGCCGACGCGGTCATCTTCGCCGTCGACGTGGGGGTCAAGGACCGAGCCCGCTTCGCCGGCAAGCCCGTGGTCTCGTCGGGTGTCAAGCGTCCGATCGACGACGCCGACGCCATGATCGGCGAGGCCCTCCGTCTCGCAGACGACCCCCAGGCGCCCCGTGTCGAGGGCACCGCCGCCAGCGGCGGCGAGCAGGGCGGCGGCGAGAAGACCAGCACGATCGGAGGGACGGTGCGCCGCGTCCTGATGACGGGCGTGTCCTACATGATCCCGTTCGTGGCCGCGGGCGGGCTGCTCATCGCCCTCAGCTTCCTCCTCGGCGGCTACGAGATCGCGCTCGGCTCGACCTTCGACGGGGCAGCCGTCAACACGGCCCAGCACATCGCGGTCAATGCGTCCCTCTTCGACCTGCCGGACACCGCGGCGTACGTCATGGACGGCACGAGCCTGCCCAACGGCGCCCTGCTCACCTACCTCGCCGCCCTGATGCTCACCCTGGGAGGCGCCGCGTTCGGCTTCCTGGTGCCGGCGCTGGCCGGCTACATCTCCTACGCGATCGCCGACCGACCCGGCATCGCGCCCGGCTTCGTGATGGGGGCGATCGCCGGCACCACCGGCTCCGGCTTCATCGGCGGCATCATCGGCGGGGTCCTGGCCGGTCTGTCGGCCCACTGGATCGCCCGTCGTCCCGTGCCGTCCTGGGCCCGAGGGCTGATGCCGGTGCTGGTGATCCCGCTCGGCGCGACCCTGGCCAGCGGCTTCGTCATGGTCGTCGTCCTGGGACGTCCCCTCGCCGAGCTCAGCGACGCCCTCACCGAGGGCCTCGGCTCGATGACGGGTGGATCGGCCATCGTCCTCGGCGTCATCCTGGGGCTGATGATGGCCTTCGACATGGGCGGCCCGCTCAACAAGACCGCCTACGCCTTCGCCACCACCGGGCTCGCCGCCGTCGGCACCGTGCAGGACGCCCCGGAGCTCAAGATCATGGCGGCCGTGATGCTGGCGGGCATGGTCCCGCCGATCGCGCTCGCGCTGGCCACGGTGCTGCGGCCCCGCCTGTTCACCCGCGCCGAGCGCGAGAACGGCAAGGCCGGGTGGCTCCTCGGCGCCAGCTTCATCACCGAGGGCGCGATCCCCTTCGCGGCGGCCGACCCGCTGCGGGTGATCCCGTCGATCATGCTGGGCAGCGCCGTGACCGGCGGACTCTCCCAGGCCTTCGACGTCGGCCTCCGCGCACCTCACGGTGGGGTGTTCGTCCTCTTCGCCGTCGACGGCGTCCTCGGCTTCGTCATCGCCCTGGTGTCCGGTGTCCTCGTGGCGGCGGCGGCCGTGATCGCACTGAAGTCGTTCGCGGGTGAGAGCGCCGTGGCCGTCGACTCCACCGATGCCGATGAGCTCGTCACCGCCTGACCTGCACCGCCTGCACCACCACACCGCCGGCCGCGACTCGCGCGGCCGCACCGAACAAGGAGAAATCACATGCCCACCAAGACCGTCGTCGTCGGCTCCGCCGTCGGCCTGCACGCCCGCCCTGCCTCGATCATCTCCGAAGCCGCCGGGGACCTGGACTCGGAGGTCCTCATCGGTCTCCCCGGCGACGAGGGCGTCGACGCCGGGTCGTCGCTGCTGATCATGACCCTGGGCGCGGGCCACGGCGACACCGTGGAGGTCTCCGGCGAGGTCGAGGCCGACGTCGAGACCATCGCCGCGCTCGTCGCGCAGGACCTCGACGCCGAGTAGCCCTGCCGCGCCGGCGGGGGCATGAGAGGCTCGTGAGGTGAGGTCACCACGCGCGACCTGGAGCCGGCGGGCGGGTCTGCTCCTGATCGTGGCCGGGGTCGTCCTTCTCGGCTACGTCGGCTGGCAGCTCTACGGGACCAACTACGTCTCCCAGCGGCGCCACGACTCCACCGTGGAGAAGCTGCGCGAGGAGTGGGCACGCCCGGGCGGCACCGCGTCGGTAGCTGCCGGAGACTCGCTTGCCGACGCCATCGTGCGCGTCCCGGCCTTCGGCGACGACTACGCCGTACCGCTGGTGGCGGGTGTGGCGGACGCGGCCCTCGCCTCGGGGATCGGGGTCTTCCCCGGCTCGGCGGAGCCGGGCGGGGAGGGCAACGTGGCCCTGGCAGGTCACCGGATCACCCACGGGGAGCCGTTGCGCGACATGCCGGACCTCGTCGTCGGTGACGAGATCGTGATCGAGACCCGCGACCGCGTCTACACCTACGTCCTCGACACCGGGGGCGAGGACCTGCGGGTCCCGTTCACCGCCGGCTGGGTGCTCAGCGATTCTCCGGTGAACCCGGACGGCGGCACCGGGCCGGCCACGGGCGAGACCCGACTCCTCACCCTGACGACGTGCGCGGAGCTGTTCCACACCGACGACCGACTGGTCGCCTTCGGACACCTGGTCGACTCACGTCGACGGTGAGCGCGACGGCCCCGCCAGGCCCTGTCCCTCCGAGGAATCGCGCAGCGTCAGGTAGACCGCCCGCATGCCGACGGCCCGCTCGAGCTCCTCGGTCACCGAGGCGAAGAACTGGCTGCGGTAGGTGTCGTCGGTGACCGCCGACACCGTGAAGTACAGACCCGAGAAGGCAGCGAGGAAGAGCGAGACCTTCAGCAGCTCGACCGAGGCGTTCGGCAGGAAGGGCAGGGTGTCGACGCCGGCCTGAGCCGTCCACGACTCCTGCACCCCTTCGGTCATCACGAGCGCCCCGAAGACCAGGAAGAAGCCGAAGACGGCCACCGCCAGGAGGACCACCTGTCCGACCTGGACCACGAGCAGCACGAGGATGAGGTTCCAGCGGTCGTAGCCGCGCACGGTCGCCCGCGACGACGGCGTGGCGCCGGCGTCGATCAGGGCCTTCGCCGGGGCGGCCAGCGGCGTGCCCCTGGTGGCGCGCAGGATGAACGACGCGTCCACGGCGTCGTCGACCCGGTCGACCTCCTCGGGCAGGCGGACGATGAGGAACATCACGGCCAGCGAGAGCAGGAGCAGGACCGTCAGCCAGAGCAGGCCCGGGGCCAGCGCGGAGGTCATCTGCCAGACCTCGGCGTTGATGAACAGGAACGTCACGAACACCAGCAGCAGTGGCAGCGCCCTGCTCGCCATCGGCACGAGCAGCTTGAGGCTGCCGAAGGTACGTCCGAGCGCCCACAGCACGATCCCGCGCGCGTGGAGTGCGGTGAACGCGTAGGAGAGCGCGCCGATCCCGACGGACGAGGCGATGATGGCGGGGATGGAGGACTCCTGGTCCAACAGCACCGCGCCGTATCCGGCAGCCCCGGCGACGACGAGGACCACCAGGGCCGTGGGCAGCATCCGGCGGGGAGTCAGACCCTCGCGCACCGACGCGCGCACCGAGGGCACGAAGTACGTCAGACCGTGGCTCAGGAACCAGCGCTCGGCCTGCTTGACCGGGTCGGGCGCCGGGTCCGGCCTGGGGGTCTTGCGTGTCGGCAGGCTAGCCACCGACGAGTCCGCGGGTGCGCTCGACGTCGTCGGCCATCTGGGCCTTCAGCGCGTCGAGGGCATCGGCCCCGGCAAAGGCGACCATGCCGCGCAGCCGCTCGACGAACTCGACCTCGACCTGGACGCCGTACAGGTCGAGGTCGGTGCGGTCGAGGACGTAGGACTCCACGCGCCTGCCCTGCACGCCCTCGAAGGTGGGGTTGGTGCCGACGCTGATCGCCGCCGGGAAGGTCTCGCCGGTGTCGAGACGTCGCAGCCGGCCGGCGTACACGCCGTCGGCGGGGACAGCCGTGAGGGCGTCGGTCGGCACGTTGGCCGTCGGGTAGCCCAGCTCGCGACCGCGTTGGTCACCGCGCACGACCGTGCCCTGCACCGTGACCCGGCGCCCCAAGGCCTCCGCGGCGCCGGCGACGTCACCGGCAGCCAGGCACGTGCGGACGTAGGTCGAGGACCAGACCTGGGGCCCGCCGTCGAGCTCGACCCCGTCCGCCTCGAAACCTGACGAGGGGCCGGCCTCACGGAGGAAGGCGACGTCGCCCGCGGCCTTGCTCCCGAAGCGGAAGTTGGCGCCGACGACCACGGCTCGTGCATGCAGCGCCTCGACCAGCACCCGGTCGACGAACTCCTGGGGCGACCACTGCGCCATCGCGAGGTCGAATGGGAGGGCCAGGACGTGGTCGACGCCGACCGCGGCCAACAGCACAGCTCGCTCGTCGAGACCCGTGAGCATCGACGGGGCGTGCTCCGGACGCAGCACGGCCATCGGGTGCGGGTCGAACGTGACAGCCACCAGAGGCACGTCGAGGCGGTCGGCGGCGGCACGGGCCCGCGAGATGACGGCTCGGTGTCCGCGGTGCACGCCGTCGAAGTTGCCGATCGTCACCGCACTCGCCCGCAGGCTGGACGGCACGTCGTCGAAGCTGCGCCAGATCGTCACGCGCAGAGCCTAACCGCGGCGGGGCGGCGCCCGGCAGCGGCGCTCATCCGACGAAGACCGCGACCGCGCGGGCTCGCTCGCCCTGCGGCTCGTAGAGCGCGAGGAACTCACCGGAGGGGTCGAACAGGGCCGTGAGGCCGGGGATCTGGACGCCCACCTTGCGCCCCAGCCGGACGTCGGCGGCGTCCGCGTCATCGAGGTTGACGCACGCGAAGCTCGCGCGGGCCGCCTCGGCGATGGGCAGCACGGTGAAGTCGTCGGCGAGCGCGTCCAGACTTCGCGCGAGGCCCAGGTCGAAGGCGCCGACCGCCGTACGACGCAGCGCAGTGAGGTGTCCGCCGACGCCGAGGTCCTGACCCGCATCCCGTGCGATCGCGCGGATGTAGGTGCCGCTGGAGCACCGCACCGAGATGCGCACGTCGGGCAGGACAACCTCGTGGACGGTGAGGTCGTGGATGGTCACCGGACGTGCCTTGAGCTCGACCTCCTCGCCGTCGCGGACCCGGGCGTAGGCGCGCTTGCCGTCGACCTTGATCGCCGAGACCGCGGTCGGCACCTGCTCGATGGCCCCGACGAACGACCCCAGGGCTGCCCGCACCCTCTCCTCGGTCAGCTCGGCGACGGCCGCGACGTCCGCGGTCGAGACGACCTCGCCCTCCGCGTCGTCGGTCGTCGTGGCCTCACCGAGGCGGATCGTGGCGTCGTAGGCCTTCTCGGTGAGCATCAGGTGCCCGAGCAGGCGGGTTGCGCGGTCGACCCCGAGCACCAGCACGCCGGTCGCCATCGGGTCGAGGGTGCCCGCGTGCCCGACCTTGCGGGTCCCGGCCAGGCGCCGAACCCGGGAGACGACGTCGTGCGACGTCATCCCGGCCGGCTTGTCGACCACGACCAGGCCGGGGGTGACTGCCGTGCTCACGCCTCTGCGTCGTCCTCGCGGGCGTCGGCGTCCTCGTCAGGCTCGCTGTCGTCTCGCTCGTCTTCGTCGAGGATCTCGCGGGGCTTCTTGTACGGGTCGGCCTCGCCGGCGTACGTCGTGCCACGCTGGGCCGCGACGGCGTCGTCGTGGGCCTTGGCCCGGGCGAGCACCTCGTCGAGCGCCCGCGCCTCGTCGGGCAGCGCGTCGTGGATGAAGGTCAACGTGGGCGCCGTGCGGGTGCCGAGCTGCTTGGCGACCTCGGAGCGCAGGATGCCCTTGGCCGACTCGAGCGCGACCGCGGTGCCCTTCATCTCGTCCTCCCCACCGAGCACGGTGTAGAAGATGCTCGCCTGCTGACCGTCGCCGGTGAGCCGGACGTCGGTGATGGTGACGAACCCGAGGCGCGGGTCCTTGATGCGCCGCTCCAGCATCTCCGCCACGATCACCTGGATGCGGTCGGCGAGCTTGCGGACACGGGGGTTGGCCATGAGAGCACCTTGTCAGGAGGCTGCCCATCTCGGCCCGGCAGGGCTGCGGCGGCAGCCCGGCCGACCGCGAGCGAGGCGAGCTTGGTCGGGCGGAACAGAGGAAACGGCGGGCGCAGCGAGCACACAGCCGTTGACGGTTGTGCCCCGCGGCAGAGCCGCGGGGCACAAGCCGGGGGCAATCAGCCCCTGGGGATCTCGCGCATCTCGAAGGCCTCGATCACGTCGCCCTCCTTGATGTCACCGAAGTTGCGCAGCACCAGACCGCACTCGAAGCCCTCGCGGACCTCGGAGGCGTCGTCCTTCTCCCGCTTGAGCGAGAGCAGGTCGAGGTTGTCCGCCACGACCGCGCTGTCGCGCAGGACGCGGACCTTGGCGTTGCGTCGGATCGACCCGCTGGTGACCATGCACCCGGCAATGTTGCCGACCTTGGAGCTGCGGAAGATCGCACGGATCTCCGCCTGGCCCAGGGTCGACTCCTCGAACTCCGGCTTGAGCATGCCCTTGAGCGCTGCCTCGATCTCGTCGATGGCCTGGTAGATGACGGTGTAGTACCGGATCTCCACGCCTTCCTTGTCGGCCATCTCGGTCGCCCGACCCTGGGGCCGGACGTTGAACCCGATGATGATCGCGTCGGAGGCGGCTGCCAGGTCGACGTTGGTCTCGGTGATCGCGCCGACACCGCGGTCGATGACGCGGATGCCCACGTCGTCGCCCACGCTGATCTGCGACAGCGCGTCCTCGAGAGCCTCGACCGATCCGGACACGTCGCCCTTGAGGATGAGGTTGAGCTCCTGGCTCTCGCCCTTCTCCATGGAGGCCATGAAGTCCTCGAGCGTACGACGCACCCGACGCTTGGCCTGCATGGCCGCCCGCTCGCGTGCTTCACGCTTCTCGGCGATCTGACGGGCCATCCGGTCGTCGTCGACGACGAGGAAGTTCTGACCCGCACCGGGGACGGCGCTGAGACCGAGGACCATCGCCGGCCGACCGGGGTCGGCCTCGAGGATCTCGTCACCGTGCTCGTCGAGCATCGCTCGCACCCGGCCGTAGGCGGGGCCGGCGACGATCGAGTCTCCGACGCGCAGCGTGCCGCGCTGGACCAGGATCGTGGCGACCGGACCGCGTCCACGGTCGAGGTGCGCCTCGACCACGAGGCCCTGGGCGTCCTGCGTCGGGTTGGCGCGCAGGTCGAGCGAGGCGTCCGCGGTCAGGACGAGAGCCTCGAGCAGCTTGTCGAGGTTGAGCCCGGCCTTGGCCGAGACCTCGACGAACATCGCGTCGCCGCCGTACTCCTCGGGCACCAGGCCGTACTCGGTGAGCTGACCCTTGACCTTGGTCGGGTCGGCCTCGGGCTTGTCCATCTTGTTGATCGCCACCACGATCGGGACGTTGGCGGCCTTGGCGTGGTTGAGCGCCTCGACCGTCTGCGGCATGACGCCGTCGTCGGCCGCGACCACCAGCACCGCGATGTCGGTCGCCTGGGCACCACGGGCACGCATGGCCGTGAAGGCTTCGTGACCGGGGGTGTCGATGAAGGTGATCCGACGCTCGTCGCCGTCGACATCGGTGGCGACCTGGTAGGCACCGATGTGCTGGGTGATGCCACCGGCCTCCTTGTCGACGACGTTGGCGTTGCGCAGCGCGTCGAGGAGCTTGGTCTTTCCGTGGTCGACGTGACCCATGACGGTGACGACCGGGGGCCGCACCACCAGGTCGGACTCGTCGCCCTCGTCGGCACCGAACTCGATGTCGAAGCCCTCGAGCAGCTCGCGGTCCTCGTCCTCGGGAGAGACGACCTCGACCTTGTAGTTGAGCTCCTCACCGAGCAGCTCGAGCGTCGCGTCGTTGACCGACTCGGTAGCGGTGACCATCTCGCCGAGGTGGAAGAGCATCTGCACGAGCGAGGCCGGCTCGACGCCGATCTTGTCGGCGAAGTCGGTCAGCGAGGCGCCACGCGCCAGGCGGACCGTCTCGCCGTCGCCCTTGCGGACGCGCATCCCGCCGATCGTCGGGGCCTCCATGGCCTCGAACTCCTGGCGACGCGCCCGCTTCGACTTGCGGCCGCGACGCGACGGACCACCGGGACGCCCGAAGGCTCCCTGGGTCTGGCCGCGCTGACCGGGACGGTTGGGACGACCACCGCTGGGGAACCCACCGGGACGACCGGGAGCGCCACCACCGGGACGACCACCGGGGCCGCCACGACCGGGCGCACCGCCGGGGCCACCACGACCGGGTGCGCCACCGGGGCCACCACGACCGCCGGGTCCACCGGGACCGCGGCCACCGGGTCCACCACCGAAGGCGGCAGGCGACTTCGGCATCATCGCCGGGTTGGGCCGGGGCATGCCCGGACGACCGGGTGCCCCACCGTCGCGACCCGCGGGCGGACGCGGCGGACGGTTGTTGTCGCCCTCGGTGCTGCCACCGGCCGCCGGAGGCGGCGCGGAGGGACGACGGCCCATGCCCTGGTTGGACGAGAACGGGTTGTTGCCCGGGCGCGGGGCGCCGGGACGACCCACGGGCCGGGGTGCCGGGGACGGCGCCTTCGGCCTCGCGGAGGCGGCCG
>Ga0209094_1000362_pt1 | contig 34049 bp, 30 predicted proteins | sample COGITO_mtgs_1004_2_FD_184790 | JGI IMG/M metagenome (GOLD analysis project Ga0209094, IMG submission 184790) | Pelagic marine microbial communities from North Sea - COGITO_mtgs_100430 (SPAdes) (version 2) | ecosystem: Environmental > Aquatic > Marine > Epipelagic ... | reverse complement strand
CCAATATGCCGACATCTGTGAGGTAAAACGATTCAGACCAACCCCAATACTTTCACCAAATGTATATTCGTTTTCAACAATTTTATAGTAACCCAGTTCTTGTATCGCAGAATAACTAGCTCCTGTGATAATTCCTAACTTCCCATCGGCATCAATCTGAAGAGTTTTGTTAAGGGATTCCCCAGCTCTTAAAACAGTAACGTTCACAGTTTGCCCTTTGTAGTCTGAAGCCAAAGCTTCAAATTCATCAAAATATTTAAGAGGCTTCCCGTCAACACTCGTCAACACATCGCCTTTCTGTAAATCTTGGTCTTTATTTAAGGAGGTTTCCTGTATTTCACTTACCATAAATGGTTGTCTCAATTCAAAAAAGGAACGGCTTTTGCTGCTGCTCAGTTGACCTAAAAAGTCTTCAGGAAACGTCACCGTCATTGGCACGCCGTTACGCTCGAAACTCACGAGTTGCGCCGCCAAAAGGTTCTTTTTTAAATCTGAATAATTCACAATCTCTTGGTCATTAATCGCTGTAATATTATCGCCCGTTTGTAATCCGAGTTCGATCAGTAAAGGGTTTGTAATCATATACCCATCTTTGATGCTTTTTGCATCAATATCAGAATCGCCATACGAAAACGCCATAAAAACATAAATAACCGCAGCCAATATAAAATTAACGGTCACACCACCCAACATGATAATCAATCGTTGCCAAGACGGCTTAGAGCGGAATTCCCAAGGCTGTGGCTCTTGTGCCATTTGCTCTTTGTCCATGCTCTCGTCAATCATCCCTGAAATCTTCACATAGCCACCCAAAGGCAACCAACCAATCCCGTAAACAGTATCGCCAATTTTCTTTTTAAACAAAGAATATTTGACATCGAAAAAGAGGTAAAACTTTTCAACGCGGGTTTTAAATAATTTAGCCGGAATAAAATGGCCTAATTCGTGCAGCACAATCAGTAAGGAGAGGCTCAATAAAAACTGTGATATTTTGATAACAAATTCCATGTAGTATGTGTAGGATTAAGTGAACAAATGTAAAGTTTTCAGTTTAGATACAAAAACTTTATTGAGACGCTTAATTTATAGGAAGATATATTCAAAGTTCTCTGTTCTGTATTGTACTTTTGCAAACACAATGACAACCCTATGAATTCCTTTTTAAAAAAATACAAACTGTTCATTACCACCCTCTTTGTGCTGTCCTGCATTATTATCACTCTGTTTTACAACATCCTGAATCCTGTAAAAGCACTGCCTATTTACCAGCCGGCACAAGTGAATTATGAATTGGTAGACAGCACCATTCAACATCAAAAAAAATACCACCGCATCGCAGATTTTAGCTTGATCAATCAAAATGGAGAAACGATTACACATGAATTTTATAAAAATAAAATCTATGTAGCCGATTTTTTCTTCACCACCTGCCAGACCATCTGCCCCATTATGACGGATCACATGTACGACATTCAAAAGAAAACCATTAGTGATCCTGAAATTTTACTCCTATCCCATTCCGTAACCCCCGAAATTGATTCCGTAGCCCAACTCAAACGCTACGCCAAAAAAAAATTGGTGAATGCCTCCAAATGGAACTTGGTCACAGGCGACAAAAAACAAATTTATGAACTCGCACGCAAATCCTATCTGGCAGTGAAAGATGCAGGCGACGGCGGCCCCTTTGACATGATTCATACCGAGAATTTTATGTTGATTGATAAAAAACGGCAAATCCGTGGGTTTTACGATGGAACCGATCCTGAGGAAATTGACCGCCTTCTTGAAGAGATAAAAATTTTAAAAGCATCGTATAAAAACTAATCTTTTTAGTACTTTTGCTTCTTTAAAATGAATCTAAATAAGCATGCGCTTTACCATTGCAGATCTTAAAAAAGGAGAAAAAGGCATTATTACCGACAGCTCTTCAGAAGACATCCCTCTAAAATTACTAGAAATGGGATGCCTCCCTGGGAATGAAGTGCATTTACTTCAACTGGCCCCCTTTTCCGACCCGATGTACCTGAATGTAAACGATAGCTTTTTGGCCATAAGAAAAGAAACAGCCTCCCTGATTGTAATCGAAAAAATAGATGAGTAAACAGCTAAACGTTGCGCTAATTGGAAACCCTAACACCGGAAAAACTTCGGTGTTTAATGCGTTGACAGGCCTCAATCAAAAAGTAGGGAATTATCCTGGCATTACCGTCGATAAAAAGCAAGGGATTTGTAAATTATCTCGTGGCGTCAAAGCCCATGTGTTGGACCTCCCAGGCACCTACAGCCTCAACGCCTCTTCTTTGGATGAAAATGTGGTGATCGAATTATTGCTCAATAAAAACGATAAAGACTACCCCGATGTCGCAATAATTGTCAGTGATGTTGAAAACTTAAAACGAAATTTACTCTTATTTACACAAATTAAAGACCTCAAAATCCCCACTATTTTGGTGATTAACATGAGTGATTTGATGAACCGCAAAGGCATCTCCTTGGATATCGGATTGTTAGAAGCCAAGCTTCATACCAAAATAGCACTTGTCAGTACCCGAAAAAATCGAGGCATTGATGAACTCAAACAGCTCATTGAGAATTATAAAACCATTTCTACGGAACCCTGTTTGGACACCTCCACAATTGACGCAACTTATTTTCAAAGTTTACAAAAAGCGTTTCCTAATCAGGATGTTTACAAATTATGGTTGGTGATTACTCAAGATGCAAATTTTGGAAAAATCACCCGTCAGGAATTAGATATATCAAAATTTAAAACAAAATCGAATCAGGAATTAAAGCGATTGCAGCAAAAAGAAGCCATCAAACGCTACCAATTTATCAATGCGATTTTAAAAGAAGGACAAACCATTGACCGCTCCAAGGCCACTGGCTTACGAAGTAAATTGGACCGTTTACTCATTCATAAAGTATGGGGATATGTGATCTTTTTCTTGATTTTATTAACCATTTTTCAAGCAATCTATGACTGGGCAACCTTCCCTATGGACCTCATCGATACCACCTTTGCAAGCTTGGCAGAATGGGTTAAAAACACCTTTCCCGGTGGCGGAATGTTAACCGATTTAGTTGCGGAAGGCATTGTCTCCGGAATTGGAGGGATTGTGATTTTTATCCCACAAATTGCCTTTTTGTTTTTGTTTATTTCGATTTTAGAAGAAAGTGGTTATATGAGTCGTGTGGTCTTTTTGATGGACCGCGTGATGCGTCGATTTGGATTGAGTGGGAAAAGTTTAGTGCCCTTAATTTCTGGAACGGCTTGTGCCATTCCAGCCGTCATGGCCACCCGAAATATTGAAAACTGGAAAGAACGCCTCATTACCATATTAGTCGTCCCTTTTACCACCTGTTCGGCACGTTTGCCCGTGTACCTCATCATCATCGCCTTGGTAATCCCAGAAGGCTCTATTATTGGACTCAGCTACCAAGCACTCACCTTAATGGCCTTGTACCTCGTTGGATTTGGAATGGCCATCTTTTCGGCTTACATCCTCGATAGAATTTTAAAAACAAAGCACAAGACCTTTTTTGTGGTTGAGATGCCCAACTATAAATTGCCCTTACTGAAAAACGTCATTATTACGGTCATTGAAAAAACAAAAACCTTTGTGTTTGAAGCCGGGAAAATCATTTTAGCCATCTCCATTATTCTTTGGGTAATGGCGTCTTTTGGTCCTGGTGATAAATTCAAAAATGCCGAGTCTTATGTGGAAACAACCGCCACGCAAACCACTTATGAACGAAACGATCAAATTGCAGCTTTTAAGCTAGAACACTCTTATATAGGCATCGTTGGAAAAACCATTGAACCCCTGATCAAACCTTTGGGATATGATTGGAAAGTGGGTATTGGATTGGTTGCCTCTTTTGCAGCTCGAGAAGTATTTGTAGGAACTTTGGCAACAATTTACAGTGTAGGAAGCGCCAGTGAAGGTGAAAACATAGAGACTATCAAAACCAAAATGGCGAACGAAACGTATGCCGATGGTACCAAAGTATTCACACTTGCTTCGGGGATTTCTTTACTCTTGTTTTATGCGTTTGCCATGCAATGCATGAGTACATTGGCAATTGTAAAACGAGAAACAAAAAGCTGGAAGTGGCCAATACTTCAGCTCATTGGAATGACAGCCATCGCTTATATTTGTGCTTTAATTGCGTTTCAATTTTTAAAATAAGGACATGAACGAAACCTTTCAAACAGTTGTAATCGCTTCCATTTTAATTTTGGCGCTTGCTTATCTGTTCCGTAAACAGCTCTGGAAGTCCAAAAAAAAGGATGGTGATTGTGGCAACGGCAGTTGTGGATGCTAACCTAAAGCAACATCTAAGGTCATCATCACAATAAACCCTCCAATAAATCCAAGAGTTGCAATGTCGGTATATTTATCGCGCTGTGTTTCTGGAATCACTTCTTCAACGACTACAAAAATCATAGCCCCCGCTGCAAATGCCAAAGCATAAGGTAAAATGGGAGTGAAAAAGGTCACTGCCACTGCACCAATAACGGCGGCGATCGGTTCAACAATGGCAGACAATTGTCCGTACCAAAAACTTTTAAACTTTGTGACGCCTTGTCGTCTGAGTGGCATGGAAACCGCCAGTCCTTCTGGGAAATTTTGAATTCCAATTCCAATGGCCAATGCCACAGCACCGCCAATAGTCGCTTCAGGAATTCCCGCAGCAACGCCTCCAAAGAGAACGCCAACGGCCAAGCCTTCTGGAATGTTATGAAGTGTGATGGCAAGTACCAATAATGTCGTACGATGCCAAGGCGATTTGACACCTTCTTTTTCACTTTCTTTAAAATTAATATGTAAATGAGGAAGCACCTTGTCCAGTCCAAAAAGAAACAATGCCCCCAATCCAAATCCAACTGCTGCTGGAAATACCTTTACAAAACCTTCGCCAGGACTCATTTCAATGCTTGGCGCCAATAGACTCCAAAAACTAGCCGCCACCATAACACCGCCTGTAAAACCGAGCATCCCATCTAAAAGCCCCCGATTCATGCCTTTGAAGAAAAATACAAGAGACGCTCCTAAAGCCGTGACAATCCACGTAAATAATGACGCATACAGAGCCGCTAAAATAGGGTCGATACTACTGAGATAGGAAATAATTTGATCCATGGATAGTTGAAATTTTGTGCAAGTTACTAAATCCCTTTCTCTTTTTGAAGTTGTTCGTAAGCTTCTTGAACCTTTCTAAACTTTTCTTCTGCCCCTTTTTGATGTTCTTTTCCTAAATGCAAGACTTTATCGGGGTGGTATTTTTTGGCCATTTTTCTGTAAGCCGTTTTAATTTCGGACATGGTGGCATTTGTGTCAAGTTCTAAAATTTTATACGCACTATCCGAACTCTTATAAAACATGGCTTGAATACTCTCAAAATCTCTAGGATTGATCCCCAAATAAGAGGCGATAAGAGAAATTGCATCCACCTCCGAATCGGCCACATGACCATCTGCTTTTGCAATGCCAAACAAGAAGTGAATCAGCTGAAGTCGCGAGGCATGGTCCATCATTTGACGAATCTGCAAACAGACTTGTCGCGTGGAAATATTGGTTTGTTTGGAAATTTCTTTAAATAAATTAAAGGCCTGATTGGCGCGATCTTTCCCATACATTTGAACAAACTGTGCACGGACAAAATCCAACTCGCGCTGGTCTTGCTTTCCATCTGCTTTGATGACAATCGATGCCAATATCAATAAACTCACTTCAAAATCTCCCGAGCGTGTTGCCGATTGATTTTGAGTTCTCACGCTGCCACCTTTAGAAGATGCGTCTAGCATACTGCCCACTGCCATTCCTATAATAGCCCCAATGGGCCCTCCAAATGACCATCCAATTGTAGCACCTATCCATTTTGAAAATCCCATATATATCTGTAAAAATTAAATTAAAAATCAAACCTACAAAAAAAGAATAGTAACCGATGACAACCGCTGAGATTTCTGAACTAATTTATAGTCAATTTAACATTTGACATTCTTAAAAATGAATCTAATTGCCCGACAAATGTGTATCTTTGTACCTTAATTAAAAATAAATACACATGTATCCAGCAGAATTAGTAAAACCCATGCGTGAACATTTAACACAAGTAGGTTTTGAAGAATTACATACCGCCGAAGCTGTGGACACTGCTTTAGCACAATCTGGCACGACTTTAATCGTAGTCAATTCCGTTTGTGGTTGTGCAGCTGCCAACGCGCGCCCAGGTGCCATCATGAGTTTAGAAAATGACAAACGTCCCGTTCAATCCGTTACGGTATTTGCAGGCGTTGATAAAGAAGCGGTTGATAAAGCGAGAGCACATATGGTTCCGTTTCCTCCAAGCTCGCCTTGTATGGCCTTGTTTAAAGATGGTGAATTGGTGCACATGCTTGAGCGTCATCATATCGAAGGACGCCCTGCAGAATTGATTGCAGAAAACTTAATGGATGCGTATAACGAGCACTGTTAATCGCAATCGGTATTTCACAAGAGTCTGTCTAGAAAAGTAAAAGATCTGTCAATCTGACCCTGCCTGACGGTAGGCAGGTTCAGATTGACAAAGAAAAACTTTTTTTGACAGCTTTTTTTGGTTTCAACTAGCCTATAATCTGAACCAGGTCCTCGATTTTGGTGAGCAGCTGAACTTTGATTGCGGTGTTTTTAAGTCCTATTTTATTGTGTTTTGAAACAAATATAATTTCAAAGCCTAATTTTTCAGCTTCTAAAATTCGTTGGTCCACACGCTGAACAGGTCGGATTTCTCCAGACAAACCAACTTCACCGGCAAAACAAAAATTCTTGGCCAAGGCCTCATCGTCATTAGACGATAAAATGGCTGCGACCACTGCTAAATCTATCGCGGGATCGTCCACATTAATACCTCCTGTAATATTTAAAAATACATCTTTTGCGCCGAGTCTAAAGCCGGCACGTTTTTCTAAAACTGCCAACAACATATTGAGACGTTTGGCGTTAAAACCTGTTGCACTGCGTTGTGGGGTTCCATAAACCGCGGTACTGACCAGTGCTTGAACTTCAATGAGTAAGGGGCGAACTCCTTCGAGTGTAACCGCAATAGCGTTGCCTGATAAGGCTTCGTCTTTTTTGGAAATGAGAATTTCTGAGGGATTGGTAACTTCCCGCAAGCCTGTTCCTAGCATTTCATAAATCCCCAATTCGTGGGTGGATCCAAAACGGTTTTTGTGGGCTCTTAAAATTCTAAACACATGATTTCTATCGCCTTCAAACTGAAGCACGGTATCTACCATATGCTCTAATATTTTTGGTCCTGCAATAGAACCGTCTTTGGTGATGTGTCCTATTAAAATAACAGGCGTTGCTGTTTCTTTTGCAAATTTAATGAGCTCCGTTGTGCATTCTTTTATTTGAGATACGCTTCCAGCAGAAGCTTCAAGGTAATCACTTTGTAAAGTTTGAATCGAATCAATAATCACCACATCGGGTTGAAGTGCTTCAATTTGTTTGAATATAAGTTGAGTTTTTGTTTCGGTTAAAATGTAGCAAGTATCATTCAGTGGTTGAATGCGTTCTGCACGTAATTTGATTTGTTTTTGACTTTCTTCCCCTGAAACGTACAGCGTTTTATAGGGTAGTTTTAAAGATACTTGAAGCATCAGTGTGCTTTTTCCTATGCCCGGCTCTCCTCCCAAAAGGGTGAGAGACCCAGGGACAATCCCGCCTCCTAAAACGCGATTTAACTCCCCATCAGCCGTATCCATTCGAACGGTTTTGGTAGTGTCAATTTCAGAGATTTTTAAAGGTTTCGAGACCCGGTTTGGGGCGCTTTGATTCCCCGTTTTCCAATCTTTTTTATCGGGTTTCTGAACCAATTCTTCTACAATCGTATTCCAAGATTTACAGGAGGTACATTGTCCTTGCCATTTGGCAGATTGAGCCCCACAGCTCTGACAAAAAAAGGTGGTTTTTACTTTAGCCATTAGAGTCCGAATTCTTGTTTAATTTCATCTGCTCTTTCAAGCATTTCATCTTTTGTGTAGCCTTCAACCTCTTCAAGAGTGTAGGCCGATCTATAGATGTCCATTGCTTTTTCTGGCTTCCCAATTTCTTCAAAATACCGCGCCATAAAGAAGCTTCCTAAAACCGTATTGGGGCGCTGATCTCTAGCAATTTTCCCTAAGTCTTTATAGTAATCAAATTGTTTTGTTTTTTGGATGGCTGCTGCAATGGCTCTAAAATCATTTATGAGTATTTGCTTTTCGATACCAAATAAGGTTTCGATCGTATCATATTTTTCAAGGAGATAATCTACAGGCGAGGTCTCTAAAGTTAAGATGTGTTCCTTATACTCCGCCTTGCTAATCGGTTGAAATACTAAAAATATACTTTGTAACGCTTTTGGAATGGATTGGGCTGCAAGTGAATAATGATTTGCGTCGTCAAAATTGTCAAATGCATAGAGGAGGTTTTTGTTTTCTAAAGCAGAAATCTTGGTGTGAAGTGCCTCAATTTCTTTCTTATTTCGCTTGATATCTAAAGCAGCCGTCGATAGGTAATAAAACGTTTTGGAATCACTTTCAAGACCGAGTCTTCTTGTGAGATTTTCTTCCATATTAGGAGACAAGCTCGGACTCAAAGCAACAAACGCATTAAAAATAGGGCGGGTATTAAACAAAAAGTGATTCATGAAATTTGCCGTTTTACCGTGCCCTACAGCGACTCGGAAGTTGAGACTGCGGTAATTTTCACTCATAAAAGTAAGGAGTTCGTTTTCAATAAAATCATAAAATTGAGCTCCTGTTTTGGAAGGAGAGTAATCTTCTACTGAAATATTACAATCTTCTGATCTTGAATCGTCTTGATTCACCCCTACCACAATGGCTTCCGGCATGTCTTCCCAATAGGAATAATAATCTACATTTCCAGCCACGACTTCAAAAAGGTAGTCCCCATCAAAAACAACAATTAAGGGATAGTGTTTTTCAGTGTTTTCTTCGTAGTTCCGTGGAAGTTGTATTTTTAATTCGCGTGAGGTTCCTAAGGATTCGGATTCCATCGATTCATAAACCGTCTGAGCTAGGGTTAGATTAAAACATAGGAAGGCTGAGAGGACAAAAAATTTCATATAAACAAGTTAAATATTTGTGTTGCCAAGTTAAGAAAATAACCGAAAACGAAATATATTATTCCGAAGTTTGTTTTGGATAAAGTCTGTTGTAGATCGGTAAAAAGAGGAGCGAGGCACCTCCTAATACGATGATCATTACGGTTTGTGAAGTCCACATAACCCATCCAAATGCAATACTCGAATCTTCAGGAATGTTGAACATAGAGAAGGCTGCAAAAATAGCGAGTGGATAGGACCCAATTCCGCCATTGGTTGCTGCAATGCTGAAACTTGCAAAAATAAAACCAATGAGAATCGCAGAAAACGGAAGCTGACTTGTTTCGACGATAGAAAAAGAGGTGATATAAAACATTAGTACGTACATGCCCCAAATGAATAGTGTATGAAAAATAAAGGCCCATTTCTTTTTCATTTTCAAAATGCTTGTAATCCCCTCAACAAGACCTGACAAGAGGGTTTTAATTTTTAAAACAAAAGGATGATTTGATTTTTTAAAAAGCTGATATCCGAGAACGAGTGTTAAGATTCCAACGAGGGCTAAAACAATCAGTTTGGTAGGGTCAATCGCGGTAACTAGATAATTGTAAATGATATCAAACTCCAATATTAAACTTATACTGATAATACAAAGCATGACTGCTAAATCGGCGACGCGTTCGGCAATGATGGTTCCAAATCCTTTCTCAAAAGGAACGCCTTCATAATTCGTTAAAATGGTCGCTCGTGAAACTTCGCCAGCTCTTGGAATGGTGTAATTTACAATATAGGTTGTAAAAACCGCCATGATACTGTTTGGAAAACGCAAGGTGTAACCCATGGGTTCAATCATGAATTTCCAACGGTAGGCGCGCGATAAATGACTTAGCAGTCCAAAAAAAACTCCTAGCCCAATCCAGAAATAATCGGCATTTTTAAAATACCCTAACAATACAGGAATCGAAATTTTAGACAATGAATACCAAACCAACACCCCTCCTAGCAAAAGCGGAAGGCTAATTTTAAGAGCTGATTTGAGTTTCTCGTTCAAGAAATTAGTTTAAAAGGTTATTGGCTTCATTCGGAAACACTAAAGACGGCTTGAATATTTTAGCGGCTTCCACATCCATAAACGCATAGGTGATTAAAATCAGGACATCGCCTATAGAGACTTTATGTGCCGCAGCACCATTAAGCGTAATTTCACCTGAGTTTCGAGGGCCAGGAATCACGTAGGTGTCTAGGCGTTCGCCGTTGTTATTGTTAACCACTTGGATTTTTTCGCCTTGAATAATATTTGCGGCATCCATTAAGTCTTCATCAATGGTAATGCTGCCAATATAATCAAGGTCTGCCCCTGTTACTTTTACACGATGAATTTTAGATTTTACGACTTGTATTTGCATAGTTGTCAAAGGTAATTAATTTAAAGCGATATTGTCAATTAATCGGACATCTCCTGCAAAAACTGCAATAAATGCGCGGTATATTTTAGTTTGATTTTTTTGTTGAATGGGCGCTAAGTTTTCACTCTCTGAAATCTGAAAATATTCCAACTCAAATAAAGGGTGGTTGCTAAATTGAGTGCTTACCCAATCGGAAATAACTGTATGGTTTTCGGATTGAAATTTTTCTTTAACGGTTTGGAGCGTTTTATAAATTAAGCCTGATTTTTCTATTTCTTCGGCAGACAAACGGCTGTTTCGTGAACTCATAGCGAGTCCATTGGACTCACGCTCAATTGGACAGCCAGTGATTGTGACTGGGAGCTTGGTAATCTCAACCATCTTTTTGATAATTTGTAATTGCTGAAAATCTTTTTCACCAAAATAAGCAAAGTTGGGTTTTACAATTTCAAACAGATGTTTTACAATGGTTCCAACCCCATCAAAATGGCCAGTTCTAAATTTACCTTCCATTTCAAATTCCAGACCTCCAAAATCAAAATGATCGGCGTTCATTTCAGATCCATAGACATCGCTAACGGTTGGGGCATAGACTAAAATCTGTGTTTCAGAAAGTGTTTCTAATAACTGAACATCTTCGGTCAACGTACGTGGATATGAGCTTAAATCATTTGGATTGTCAAACTGGGTGGGGTTTACAAAAATACTGACAACCACCAGCGTGTTTTCAGCCAAAGCAGCTTTCACTAAAGACAGATGCCCCACGTGGAGTGCGCCCATCGTTGGCACAAATCCCAATGAAAAAGCAGTGTTTTTTTCCTTGCTAATGAAGGTGCGCAACTCGGCTTTAGATGTGTAAACTCGCATTTAGTAAATATTTAACAACGTGCAAACTTAAGGTATTACTGTTAATCTGCATAAAATTTTGTATTTTTGCGTGTTTTTTGTTGATAAACGCTAAAACCATAAAACTTATGAAAGATAAGAGAATATTATACGTTTCGTCCGAGGTTGTACCCTATTTACCTGAAACGGAGATTTCCTCCATGTCGTTTGAAGCGCCTAGAATGGTGAATAAACAAGGGGGGCAGATACGAATATTCATGCCGCGTTATGGGAATATCAACGAGAGAAGGCATCAGTTACATGAGGTGATTCGCTTGTCGGGAATCAACTTAGTGATTAATGATTTAGACATGCCTTTAATCATAAAAGTAGCTTCGATTCCAAAGGAACGCATTCAAGTATATTTTATTGATAACGAAGAGTATTTTAGACGTAAAGCAACGTTTACCGATGAAAACGGTGAATTATTTGATGACAATGATGAACGTGCTATATTTTTTGCTAAAGGGGTTATAGAAACTGTAAAGAAATTAAATTGGGCTCCCGACATTATTCATGTGCATGGGTGGCTGGCCTCTTTATTGCCATTATATTTGAAGCAATACTATAAAGACGAACCGCTTTTCAAAGAAAGTAAAATTGTAACCTCTATATATAACCAGAGTTTTGACAAGACGCTTAATATGGGCATGGTTGACAAAATTAAGTTTGATGAAATTGAGGATACACACATCAACAAGTTAAAAACACCTTCCTATACTAACTTAATGAAAGTCGCAGTTGATTTTTCAGATGGATTGATAAGAGGGTCTCAAGACCTCCCAAAAGAATTAGACGATTACCTTGCTGATTGTGAAAAACCTGTTTTGGACTACCAATACCCTGAAGCTTTTGCAGAGGCTTACACTGAATTTTACAATACACAAATCTTAAAACTAGTCCCTTAATATGAAAAACCTAAACTCCGTATTGTTTAAATCCGTTTGTTGTTTATCTCTGATTTTTATGATTCAGGCTTGTGACAATGAGTTTTCTGAAATTGGAACCGGAATTGTGGGAACGCCCGATTTTGAAATTAAAAACGGTACATATCCTGTAAAAACTTACAATAAAAAAATGAAGCCATTTCAGTCCAATGGCCTCTCTGAAAACCTTTTGGGCTACTATTACGATCCTGTATTTGGAGATTCAAAAGTTGATTTTGTAGGGCAACTAACACCTAAAACCTTTGCGCCTGATTTTGGAGACGATACTATTTTAGACTCTGTGGTCTTAACCGTTCCTTACAAAAGCACTATAGATACTGAGACAATGACTTATACACTTGATTATTTATATGGAAGCGATCCCATTAAACTATCAATTTTTAAAAACAATTATTACCTAAGAACGTTTGATCCGAACGCAGACTTAGATGCGCCTCAAAATTATTATTCCAACGGAACTTTGGCTCAAGGTGAACTAATGGGAACCACCGATCTTGAAGGGCAATTAATTTATCAAGATAACAGCTATTTTCCAAGTGCAGATTCTATAGATTTGTGGGAAGATAATGAGGAAACTGACGTTTTTGAAGTCGCATCTACGTTACAACCAAGCTTAAGAGTGCACTTATTCAGTCCCACTGGTCAAAACTCAAATCCTATTGCAGCATTTTGGGACGACTTGATCTTTTCAAAAGAAGAGGATGAAGTCCTGAGTAGCTCCAGTAATTTTTACGAGTATTTTAGAGGCCTCTACTTTAAGGCAGAGTCTATTACTCCGATGGGTGGAAACCTAATGCAATTGGACTTTTCTTCGACGGATGCAAGTGTAACCATCTATTACACCTACGAGGAAACTGTTACCGTAAATGGGGAGACCTCAACCATTACATCTCAAGGCGAATATGAAATGAATTTCACAGGGAATCGCGTGAATATTTTTGACAATACCTTTAATGCTTCCGTAACCAATATTATCGATGATACCACTACAGATGCAGAAGGTGATGATTACCTTTATTTAAAAGGCGGCGAAGGCTCTATGGCTATTGTTGAATTGTTTGCAGACGAAGCTGGAAACTCTGAAGAGGACCAACTGAATGAGTTTAGAGAAGTGGACAACAACGGCTTGGTATCCGTAAAGCGCTTGATCAACGAAGCTTATTTAGAATTTTATATCGATGAAACCCAACTAAATACGGATCATCCTAACAGAGTCTATCTTTATGATTTAGATAATAATATTCCTATGACTGATTTCTTTTTAGATCAAACAGTCAATACGGCTTCGGCGGATTCTAAATTCACACATTTGGTGCCTTTAAGCACCGAAACAAGTGCGGATGGTACGGAACAAAAGAAATATAAAATTAGACTGACAGAGCATTTGAATAACATCATTATTGACGATTCTACAAATGTGAAGCTTGGTCTTGTTGTTTCTTCCAATGTAGGGTCAGCCTCCCCAAGAGGGTTTCAAACGAGTATTGATGTAGGTATTGGTTTAGATATTACAACTATAGAAGGCGTTCCTACAGGAACTGTTTTATCTCCCAAAAGTGTTGTTCTACACGGAAGTAACTCTCCAAATGTCGCCAAAAGAGTAAAACTTAATATTTATTATACCGAACCAAGAACCGAACCTAGTAACTAAAATATATGTGTGGAATTGTAGGATACATTGGCCATCGAGACGCCTATCCAGTAATACTAAAAGGACTTCAACGTTTAGAATATAGAGGTTACGACAGTGCCGGAATTGCACTTTATGATGGTTCTGAAATTAAACTCTCAAAGACCAAAGGGAAAGTCGCCGATTTAGAGGCTAAAGTTTCTGAACAAATCAATCCAGTTGGTAGTTTAGGAATTGGACACACCCGTTGGGCAACCCACGGCGTTCCAAACGATGTCAATTCACATCCTCATTTTTCTAATTCTGGAGATTTAGTGATCATCCATAATGGGATTATCGAAAACTATGCGACTCTTAAAGAGGAACTCATTAAAAGAGGTTACAAATTTTCATCAGATACAGATACAGAAGTTTTAGTAAACCTGATTGAAGACATTCAAAAAAATAGCGATTTAAAACTTGGAAAAGCTGTGCAAGTCGCACTCAACCAAGTGGTTGGTGCTTACGCAATTGCGGTGTTTGACATCAAAAAACCAAATGAAATTGTAGTGGCGCGCTTAGGAAGCCCACTTGCAATTGGTGTTGGCGAAAATGAATTTTTTATTGCGAGTGACGCCTCTCCTTTTATAGAGTACACCAACAATGCTGTCTATTTAGAGGACGAAGAAATGGCGGTCATTAGATTGCACAAGCCATTAAATGTACGGAATATTAAAGACGACAGAATCGTCAGCCCCTACGTTCAAGAACTGAAAATAAATCTTGAGCAAATTGAAAAAGGCGGTTATGATCATTTTATGCTAAAAGAAATTTTTGAGCAACCAAACGCCATTAAAGATACTTATAGAGGTCGATTATTAATAGACGAAGGCATCATCAAAATGGCAGGTGTAGAAGATAATATGGGCAAGTTTTTGAACGCCAACCGTATTATTATTATCGCCTGTGGAACGTCTTGGCATGCCGGATTAGTTGCAGAATATATTATTGAAGACTTGGTACGCATCCCTGTGGAGGTTGAATATGCTTCAGAATTTCGATACAGAAATCCTGTGATTTCTGAAAATGATGTGGTTATTGCCATTTCACAATCTGGAGAAACAGCCGATACCCTTGCCGCCATCAAACTCGCTAAAGAAAAAGGTGCGTTTGTATTTGGAGTCTGTAATGTGGTGGGATCCTCAATTTCAAGAGAAACCCATGCTGGGGCTTATACCCATGCAGGACCCGAAATTGGAGTGGCTTCTACCAAAGCATTTACCACACAAATTACAGTGCTTACACTGATTGCATTGCGATTGGCAAAAGCCAAAGGCACCATGTCTAACACGGACTTTAGAAGACACCTCGTAGAATTAGAGACCATCCCAGAAAAAGTAGCAGCAACCCTTAAATCAGATGCACTCGCCAAAGAAATTGCGGCTATCTATAAAGATGCTAAAAACTTTTTATACTTGGGTCGAGGGTTTAATTTCCCTGTCGCACTAGAAGGCGCTTTGAAACTTAAAGAAATATCTTACATTCATGCCGAAGGGTATCCAGCAGCAGAAATGAAGCACGGACCCATCGCACTTATAGATGAAAATATGCCCATCGCAGTCATTGCGACCAAATATGGACATTACGAAAAAGTGGTGAGTAACATTCAAGAAATCAAATCTAGAAAAGGGAAGATTATTGCTGTCGTCACTAAAGGGGACACACAAGTTAGAGATATTGCAGACCATGTGATTGAAGTTCCGGAAACTTTAGAGTTGCTTTCTCCACTTCTGACGACCATTCCTTTACAATTGTTATCGTATCATATCGCTGTGATGTTGGACAGAAATGTAGATCAACCCAGAAATCTTGCGAAGTCTGTGACAGTGGAGTAATGTTGAGGTATTTATTCTAAACTAAATAAATCATCTACTTTACATTCTAGTTCCTTAGAAAGTTTCAAACACAATAGTATTGAAGGATGAAATCTGTTATTTTCAATGGAATTAATTGTTTGTCTAGAAACTCCTATTTTTTTTGAAATATCTTCTTGTGTATATCCAGATTTTGTTCGATATAACTTTAAATTGTTTTTCATGAGTTATAGTGTTTGGACAGTCTGAATTTAAATATTAGATTAAATAACAGAATTATTAAAAATAAATTGGATACTAATACATACATATAGTTAATACTATACACTAAAAAAGTAGACACAATTATTAAACCAAAACTAATAAAAAGAGATAAGGACAAACTTTCTAATCTAGTCCTAGAAATTAATTCATCTTCTATTTTTTCTCTACAAAAAGAGTTTACTAATCCGGAGATAATAATTAACAAAGTAAAAACTTCATCTCCTAAACCATTTTCTATCCACCCAAAACCTGTTGGTTCTGACCCAACCCATTCATGTGAAAAAATTGAAAAAACATTAACAACAAAAATATCTTGTATTCTTTCTGTTAACATCAAAAATAATCCGACAGGTAACGATAAGTAAAACACCCAACCACTAACTTTCTTAAACTTATTACTAAATAAATAATTCATACTATGTCTATTTTAATTTTCTTCAAATGTAAAGTATTTTTTACATAATGACAAAAATACTTTACATTTTTTATGTAGTTGAAATTAAAGTCATTTAAAGGATTAAGAACAACCTCTCCACAGAATTATATCATGAAAGTTGAGCGTAACCATCAAGATAGTTTGTTAAATTATTGGTTTTCAGATAAATATAATATAAAAGAGATTTGTATAGAGATTATCCAAGAGTGTGATTAATAATATTTGTATCGAAATTTAAGAATTGTTTAATATTTATACTTAAATTTGATATTACTATAACCATTTAAGATTTTAAACAATTTAATTTATGAAAACAATTTTAAAGACTTTTGTCTTACTTTTCTGTGTTGCATCTTTTGCACAAACAACAGTGAAAGGAACTGTCAACGATGCCAGTGGATTACCATTACCAGGTGCCAACATTATTGTAGTTGGAACTTCTACAGGAGTCGTTACTGACTTTGATGGTAACTTTACGTTAACCGTTAGCCAGAACCCTCCTTTCTCAATTCAAGTGAGTAGTGTAGGTTTTGAAACACTTTCGCAAGAAATTACAAAAAACAATGAAACATTAGCAATCACTTTAAATGAAGGAAGTTTCCTTGACGAAGTTATTGTTTCTGCATCTCGAACTCCAGAACGTATTTTTGAATCTCCTGTAACAGTGGAGCGTTTTGGGATTAAAGATATTAAGACTTCTGCATCTGCTGATTTTTACGGTGGTTTAGAAAACTTAAAAGGCGTAGATGTGAACACCAACAGTTTAACATTTAAATCTGTAAACACACGTGGATTTGCAACCTTTGCAAACAATCGTTTTATGCAGCTCGTTGATGGAATGGACAATTCAACTCCAGCACTTAACTTCCCAATCGGAAACTTAGTGGGTATGATTGAAACCGATGTACAAAGCGTAGAATTACTGCCTGGAGCATCCTCTGCACTTTATGGAGCAAATGCTTTTAACGGTGTCTTATTTATGACCAGTAAAAATCCTTTTGATACTGATGGAATCAGTACAAGCTTAAAAAGAGGAATGACTTCTCAAGAAGCCGCTGGCGACAACACTTACACCGATTTCGGAATCCGAATGGCTCACAAATTTAGCAATAAGTTTGCTGCCAAAGTTAACTTTGGATGGCTGAAAGGAACCGACTGGGCTGCAACAAGCGAAGTTGATAGTGATATGATTGGTGGCACAAGAGCAACCAACTTAAATTATAACGGAATTAATGTTTATGGAGATGAAGTCTCTACAGGGATTAAAGAAGTTGCTGTAGCACTAGAAGCTTTGGGCGTATTGCCTGCAGGCGCTAATGCTTTGGTTCCAAACGTAGCAGTGAGTAGAACAGGTTACAACGAAAGAGATTTGACAAATTACAATGCAGAAAGTATCAAAGCTGACTGGGGACTGTATTACAGACCTTTTGAAAATGACTTTGAAATCTCATACATTGGAAAAGTAGGAACAGGTTCTACAATATACCAAGGAATCAACCGATATGCGATTAACAACTTTTTTCAAGAACAGCATAAATTAGAAGTTAAGAACGATAACTTCTATGTAAGAGGATATGTTGTTTCGGATGACGCTGGTGATTCTTACGATATGGTCTTTACAGGGATTAACATCAACAGAGCATGGAAAGACGATAAAACATGGTTTGGTGAATATGCAGGAACGTATGTACAGTCTACTTTAGGCGGTGCTACAGATGCACAAGCACATGCCAATGCAAGAGCTGTTGCCGATACCGGTCGCTTTTTACCAGGTTCTGCTGGATTTCAAAGTGCTTACAATACAAGTATCAACGATCCTGACCTAACTACAGGATCTAAATTTCAAGATGCATCTAAATACTACCATGCAGATGGTAACTATAATTTTGCGCATTTAACTGATGTTGTTGACATTCAAGTTGGTGGATCATTTAGACAATACAGCTTAAATTCTTCAGGAACTATTTATACAGATTATGACGGTGCTATCAACTACTCTGAATTTGGAGCTTATACACAAATCCAAAAAGAGCTAGAATTGAGCGCTGACGCAAAATTAAAATTAACAGGATCTGTGCGTTATGACAAATCAGAATTTTTCGATGGCTTCTTTTCACCTAGATTATCTGCGGGTGTAACTGTCAACAGAAACCACAACTTTAGAGCCTCTGCACAAACAGGTTTTAGAAACCCAACAACACAAGATTTATTTATTGGTCTTGATGCGGGGCGTGCCTTACTTGTAGGGTCTGCACCAAACAACTTGGAGCGTTATTCTAATGTGTTTAATGTTTCTCAAACAGGACAAGCTGCTTTTGGACAACCTAGTACGATCACACAAACCGGATCTGCTGCTTATAACAGTTCTTATACTGCGAGTTCAGTTGGAATGTTAGGAGTCACTGGAAATCCAGCTGATTTAGTAGTTGCAAATCCAGATGTCGTAAAACCAGAACAAGTAACAGCTTTCGAAGTAGGGTACCGTGGTAAATTTGACAATTTAATTGTTGATTTCAGTGCTTACCATAATACATACAAGGACTTTATTTCTACAGAAATTGTAGTAGCACCTTTATATGGTGTTGCTGGTGATGGCGGACTTTCAGTTGCTTCTATTGCCAATGGCGATTATACAGCCTATAGTGCGTATACAAACTCAAGAGCGGAGATTAAATCGTATGGTGCTTCTATTGGATTGTCAACAAAAGTGTTTAGTGATTTCGATTTAAGCGGTAGTTATACCTATGCTAAATTGGATGAAGATAAAAACTTTCCTGATTTCAATACAAACTTTAATACACCAGAACACAAATTCAAGGCCTCTTTTGGAAATACAGCCTTATTTGAAAACTTTGGATTTAATGTCTCTTACAGATTTAGCGATGATTATTTCTGGGAAGCTTCTTTTGGAAATGGTGTCGTAGAACAATTTCATACTGTGGATGCACAAATCAACTACTCTGTACCAAGTATAAAGTCAACGTTCAAAGCAGGTGCTACCAATTTATTAGGAACTGAATACAATACGGCATTCGGAACTGGAAACATTGGATCGATTTACTTCTTATCATGGACTATTAACAACTAATAATCAAAATTATGAAACATATTAAATATTTATTACTTAGTACGGTAGTTCTTGGATTTACGGCCTGTAATGACGTAGAAGACGTGCTTGAAGCTAATGGAGAAACCGTAGAAACAGAGACACCAATAGCATTAACTGCTGGGGACTTAGATTTATCTAATTATGTCGCTGTAGGCCCTTCGTTTACGGCTGGATATACAGACGGAGCCGTATTTAAAGCAGGACAAGAAAATTCGTACCCTAATATCTTATCAAAAGAATTTGCTAAAGCAGGAGGTGGAGCATTCACTCAACCTTTAGTAAGCGATAATATTGGTGGATTGCTCTTAGGAGGAACTCAAATAGCAGAACCAAGATTATTCTTTAACGGAGCTACACCTGAGCGTTTAGGTGCAACACCAACAACAGAAGCGGGCATTATACTAACTGGACCTTTTAATAACATGGGCGTACCGGGTGCAAAAAGTTTTCACTTATTAGCTCCTGGATATGGAAATCTTGCTGGAGTTCCACTAGGATTGGCTAACCCTTATTTTGCAAGAATGGCTTCGAGTCCAAACGCGACTGTTTTGGGAGATGCTTTGGCTCAAAACCCATCATTTTTCACACTTTCATTAATGGGTGGAAATGACGTTTTAAGTTATGCTCTTTCTGGCGGTACTGGTGTAGATCAAACAGGAAATCCTGATGTTGCATCTTATGGAGGCAACGATATTACAGATCCGGCTGCATTTGGTCAGATCTTTGGATTGATGGTTTCTCAATTAACAGCAAATGGTGCTAAAGGCGTGGTCACAAACGTTCCTGACGTCACTAAAGTGCCGTTCTTTAATACTGTACCTCATAACCCAGTTCCTTTAGATGCTGCCACAGCAGGTGTTTTGAATAGCGCTGGTGCTTATGGTGCTTACAACGCAGGAGTTGCAGCTGCATTTGGTTATCTGGTCAGCGTTAATGTTGTAACCCAAGAAGATGCAGACATGGAAATCGCAAAAAGAACGATTACTTTTACTGAAGGTGAGGGTAATGCGCTTGTAATCATGGATGAATACCTTACGGACTTAACAGCTATTAATCCTGCATTAGTAAGCATGAGACAAGCAACTTCAGAGGATTTAATTTTACTGACTGCTTCAACCTTGATTCCTTTAGGAACTGGAGTCGCTGTCCCTATGGGAGATGAGTTGGTTTTAACACCTCAAGAAATCACTAACATACAAACAGCAACAGACGCTTATAATATGTCTATTGAAACTGTTAGAACTGGTGCTGGACTGGGAATTGTAGATCTAAAAATGATTTTAGATCAAGCAACTTCAACTGGATGGTCTGAAGGAGACTTCGTTTTGACAGCAAACTTAGTAACTGGCGGCGCTATTAGTTTAGACGGAATTCATATGACAGCACGTGGTTATGCCGCTTTAGCAAATTGCTATTTAAGAGCAGCTGATGCAACTTATGGTTCTAATTTTGAAGCTTCTGGGAACCTAGTAAATATAGGAACGTATCCTACTAATTACTCCCCGATGTTGCAATAACAAAACATTAAAAACATTAAAAACGCCTTCATTCCGAACCTTCGGATGGAGGCGTTTTTTTATGCATAAAAAAGCTGCAAAAACAACTTTTAGTTTAAATTAAATCTCCTATCTTTGCAGCGCGAAAACCGATGTTTTTCGCATCATTTTAGCTAAAAATAAAAAATCATAAAAGTAATGTCAAAAGTTACAGGTAAAGTTGCTCAAATTGTAGGTCCAGTGATCGATGTCGAATTCGCATCTGGAGCAGATCTTCCAAAAATTTACGATTCCTTAGAAATCAACAGACCTGATGGGTCTATTTTGGTTCTTGAAGTTCAATCTCATATTGGTGAAAATTCTGTGCGAACCATCGCTATGGATTCTTCGGATGGATTGAGTCGTGGAACTGAAGTCAACGCCACTGGCGCACCAATTCAGGTGCCTGTTGGTGAAGACGTTTACGGTCGTTTATTTAATGTGATTGGAGATGCCATTGACGGTTTAGGAAACTTACCAAAAGCAGGCACTGCTGGATTACCAATCCACAGACAAGCACCAAAATTTGAAGAACTTTCGACCTCTACTGAAGTTTTATTTACAGGAATCAAAGTCATCGATTTAATTGAGCCCTACGCAAAAGGTGGTAAAATTGGATTATTTGGTGGTGCTGGTGTCGGTAAAACAGTATTGATACAAGAATTAATTAATAATATCGCCAAAGGCCATGGAGGTCTTTCGGTATTTGCCGGCGTAGGAGAGCGTACTCGTGAAGGAAATGATTTACTTCGTGAAATGCTCGAATCTGGTATTATAAAATATGGAGATGATTTTATGCACTCCATGGAAGAAGGCGGATGGGACCTTCAAAAGGTTGATAAATCAATCATGAAAGAATCCAAAGCAACCTTTGTATTTGGACAAATGAATGAGCCACCGGGAGCACGTGCACGTGTTGCTTTATCTGGATTGACAATTGCGGAATACTTTCGTGATGGTGCTGGAGATGGCCAAGGAAAAGATGTGTTATTCTTTGTGGATAATATTTTCCGATTCACACAAGCAGGTTCAGAAGTGTCTGCACTTCTAGGACGTATGCCTTCTGCCGTAGGATACCAACCAACATTAGCAACCGAAATGGGTGCGATGCAAGAACGTATTACTTCAACTAAAAAAGGATCTATTACATCTGTACAAGCGGTTTACGTACCTGCAGATGATTTAACAGATCCTGCACCAGCAACAACCTTTGCTCACTTAGATGCAACAACCGTATTGTCTCGTAAAATTGCTGAACTTGGAATTTACCCAGCGGTAGATCCTTTGGATTCTACTTCAAGAATTTTGACAGCCGATATTTTAGGTGATGAACATTACGATTGTGCACAACGTGTCAAAGAGTTGTTACAACGTTACAAAGAACTACAAGATATTATTGCCATTCTTGGAATGGAAGAATTATCAGAAGAAGATAAATTAGCTGTTGGACGCGCACGTCGTGTACAACGTTTCTTATCGCAACCGTTTCACGTGGCTGAACAATTTACAGGCCTGAAAGGTGTGTTGGTTGATATTAAAGAAACCATCAAAGGATTTAATATGATTATGGATGGTGAATTAGATCGCCTTCCAGAAGCAGCATTTAACCTAAAAGGAACCATTGAAGAAGCGATTGAAGCAGGTGACAAAATGTTAGCTGAAGCCTAAAAAATAAACTATGTATTTAGAAATTGTAACTCCAGAAGCAACCATATTCAAAGGCCATGTAGACAGTGTCTCTGTCCCTGGTGTGAATGGTGATTTTGAAATGCTAAATAATCACGCCGCTATTGTGTCGATCCTTAAAGAAGGACATGTAAAAATCGCAGGAGACATTACCCTCGATGATTCTAACAAAACACAATTTGAGCAAAAGGGAAAAGGCTATTGGTTTGCCATTGATTCTGGCGCTATTGAAATGAACGCTAATAAAATTATAATCTTAGCCGATTAACAAAGTCTTGATTGAATAAAATTGAAAAGCCCAGACGTATGTTTGGGCTTTTTTTATTCCCAAAATCTTTGGGTTATTAACTATATACGCGGTTGGGCAGTCGTTAGTTTTTTTAAAGAAATGTTAATCCAATGCGTTTGTTTAACCCGTGTTCGAAAATTCGGATTAAGGTAGAAAGCTGAATATTTCCTTTTGCATTTTCTAATTTGGAGATATAGCTTTTTTTTGTACCCGCTTTATCAGCTAGTTGTTCTTGCGTCATTTTCGCTTCTTTACGGGCATTCTTTAACATTTCTGAAATAATAAACATGTGTGCATTTTCTTCATATTTATTTCTGTTTTCAGTTCCAATTTTGCCGTGTTCAACCTCAATCAGTTCTTCGAAGTTTGTAATGTTTTTGTATTTATCCATTTCTGTTGTCTTTATGTTCAAAATATGAGGTCATCAATTTTTTAGCCTTGTCAAGTTCTTTTTTGGTGTTTTTTAAGTTTTCTTTTGAAAACCGTTAAAAAGCACTACTAATTTACCTTGGTCAAAACAGCAAAATATTCGGTAAATATTTGACTGGTAATCAATACGGATTTCATAGAGTCCGTTTGAACCTGTCAAGTGTTTGAGAAATTTTTCAGGTACTCGATCTACTTGTTTAAGTAGTTCAAAAACATACTGAATTTTTCCCTTTACTTTTGCGTTTTGTTTTTGATAAAATTCAATAAAGTGTGTTTCAAAGAATATTATTTCCCTAACCATGGCACAAAGTTAACTTAAAAGATAACTTTTTCCAAATTTTAAAGTGTCTTTTTAATTAAAACACAATACACTTAAAGTTTTTTAAGTCTGTACTAGAGTCGTTTAAGACTCACCTTAAACCATTTTGTTGTGTTTTACCTCCCCGTAAACTTAGATTTTCGTTTTTCTAAAAAAGCAGTCGTTCCTTCTTCAAAATCTTCAGTTTCAAAACACTTTCCAAATTCAGAAATTTCTATGTCATACCCATTCACTCCATCTGTATAATTTGCATTGACCGCTTTGATGGCAGCACTGATTGCTAAAGAAGAATTAGATTTAATTTTATCTGCTAAGGCATAACATTTTGGCAATAACTCTTCTTGAGGAACCACATAATTCACCAAACCATAAGCAAGTGCTTTTTCCGCATCAATCATACTCGCCGTCATAATCAATTCCATGGCGCGCCCCTTCCCTATCAACTGTGTCAAGCGTTGCGTTCCACCATACCCCGGAATCAATCCTAAAGACACTTCTGGCAAGCCCATACGCGCGTTTGTACTGGCCAATCGGAAGTGTGCAGACATGGCCAACTCCAATCCACCACCAAGCGAAAATCCATTAACCGCCGCAATTACTGGCGTTGATAAATTTTCAACCACATCAAACAACAAATCCTGACCTTCTTTGGACAGTGCACGCCCCTCTTCTCCATCAAAGTCAGCAAACTCGCTGATGTCCGCCCCAGCTACAAACGCCTTTTCGCCACTGCCCGTAAGGATGATGACTTTGGTGTCAACATCAGATTCAGCAGCCTTAAAAGCGGTGTGCAGTTCAAAAATAGTAGCTTTGTTTAACGCGTTTAATTTTGTAGGTCTGTTGATGGTAATGGTTGTAATTCCATTACTAAAATCGTTTAAAATTGTATTATAATTCATCTTGAAAATATTTAGGAAAACGCACCGTAAATTGACTTCCTTCATCTATAATAGAAGAGAAAGTAATACTGCCGTTATACGTATCGATCATGTTTTTTATCATTGGCAAGCCCAGGCCCATCCCACTTGTTTTGGTGGTGAACTTGGGCTCAAAAATTCGGTCTTCAATTGCTTTTGTAATCCCAGCGCCATTGTCTTTGACTTTGATTACAACGTCCGTGTCGTCAGAAAATAGGTGGACACTAATTTGAGGCGCACGGCCCTCCGGAATGGATTGAACTGCATTCTTTACTAAATTCGTAATAATTCGAATCAGTTGAGAACGGTCAAAATTAGCAATAATTTCAGATTCATTTGAAATGAATTTAATGTCACTTACCGGAAAAATATCTAGGGACAACTCGACAACTTCAACCACGTTTAAAACTTCAAGTTTTTGAGCTGGCATTTTAGCAAAATCGGAAAAAGCCGACGCTATCGAGCTCATGGTATCTATTTGTTGGATCAAGGTTTTTGTATATTCATCTACTTTTTTGTGAATGTCTGGATCTTGTGGATCAAATTTGCGCTGAAAGCTTTGCACACTTAAACGCATGGGCGTCAATGGGTTTTTGATTTCATGAGCCACTTGTTTTGCCATTTCACGCCACGCTTGTTCCCGTTCGCTGGTGGCTAATTTTTTGACACTGTCTTCCAACTCATCAATCATACTATTATAAGATTCTACCAAAGCAGAAACTTCTAAGCTCGCCCCTTTGAGCTCAATTTTTTGGTTGCGCTTCTGTAAACGGGTCCCCTTCATTTTTTCTCGAATCGTTTGAAGTGATTTTGTAATGTATTTAGATACAAAATACGCGAAGGCTATAGCGACTAAAATCATGATGATATACGCATAACTCAATCGGATTAAAAACGCCTTAAGCTCTCCATAATTTAAAGAATCGTCATCAAAATAAGGGACGTTCAGTACACCCAACGGTTTAGCGTTGTTATCTGTAAATATCATATACGAAGAGCGATAGTCCTCTCCAAAGCGTTTGATTTTTTCAACAAATCGTTTGGACACACTTTGATTGAGCTTGTCTAAAATATCGATGGACAACTGGGTCTCAATCGTATTGTTTTCAAAATTAGGTTTCGACATTTTAATCAAGTCACCCTTTAAATCGTAGAGGTTGAAATTGACGTTGTGTATGTTCGCAATCTCGTATATTTTATCTTTAAAAATTAGGGGCAAATTCTCTGTTTTGACCTCCCAGGTCGTTTCTTTTAAAACATAATTTATACTCGAAATAAGTTGAGCCTCCTTTCGCTCCAAACGCAAACGGTGGTAATCCTGAGACTGCTCACTATATTGATAGATGGTCACCCCTGCAATAAGGATAGATGCGAGTACGACCAACATGATCATGTAAATAAAAATACGAGAGCTTAAAGACAACTTACGTTTGGCCATAAAAATAGACTTTTGTTAAATATAGAAAAAAAAACGAGTCCAACACATAATGATTACTCAGAACGTCTGCGTTTGTATAATTTAATGCCCAACATCAAAAGAATCGCCAGTCCAACAAGCCCCAACATTCCATAAGCCATATCAAGTGTGCTTTTTAATATCACTAAAAATACAACGGCGAAAAGAATGAGTGTCGCGCCTTCATTCCAAATCCGCATAAAATTGGAAGTATAGTTAATTTGATCGTTTTGAAGCTGCTTAAAAATAAGGTGGGTTTTGATGTGATACACAATAAGTAACACTACAAATCCTAATTTGGCATGCATCCAAGACTGCTCAAACCAGTGAGGTGCTAAGGCTAAAAGCCAGATTCCAAATAGAATCGCCAGAATCGCAGACGGCCAAGTAATAATATACCACAAGCGTTTGGCCATTATTTTTAATTGAGTCGCTAATATTTCTTTTTCTGGAGATGCCTTTTGAGACGCTTCAATGTGGTATATAAAAATACGAGGAATGTAGAACAATCCTGCAAACCATGTGATTACAAAAATCAAATGAAGCGATTTAATGTAGTTGTAAAAATCCATAATTATGTTTTTGAGATTAATTTCGTCTTGACTTCTTTATATAAAATAACGGCGGTGACTAGAGTAGAAAGTACGTCTGAAACTGGAAACGCCATCCAAACCCCGAGTTCGCCATACCATAAAGGAAGTATAAAAATAAGAGGAATAAAGAAAAATCCTTGTCGAGAAAGCGTCAATAACAGTGCCGGTACTGCTTTTCCTACGGCCTGAAAATAGGCGGACCCAATCAGTTGAATTGCTATAATAGGAGTGGCTGCAAACACCCAACGCATCGCCGTAGGTGTTTTTTCGATCACCAACGGATCCGTCGTAAACATCCGTGTAATCAGTTCTGGAAATCCAATCAACAGCACAAAAATTAGAGAGGCCATCGCTATTGAATATATAATCGCAATTCGAATGGTTTGTTTGACCCGATCATAATTATGTGCCCCGTAGTTGTAGCCCGCAATGGGTACAAATCCCTGTGTAATTCCAAAAATTGGAAACAATGCAAACATCAACATTCGAGATACAATTGCGTAGGAAGTCACCGAAGTTTCACCACCAAAATCGAATAAAATATTGTTCATCAACAAATAGGTAACACTTACAATCGCTTGTCGCGATAGCGTGACCAATCCTAAATTACTAATTTCAGACACAATCGATTTTTGTAATTTGAAATGCGGCCATGAAATTTTCATTTCAGAATTCTTAGAACTAAAAAACCAAAAAATAAATGCAAAACAAAGCACATAGGAACCCGTCGTCGCCCAGGCAGCACCCATCATCCCCAAATCCAGAACGTTTATAAAAAGAACATCCATTAATAAGTTTGACACCGATGGAATCATCATGGCATACATCGCAAATTTGGGTTTCCCTTCGGCTCTGATCACCGTATTCCCCATCATAGAAAGTGCTAGAAAAGGAACGCCGTAGAGTACAATTCTATAGTATATTTTTGCAGGTTCAAAAATGGTCCCCTTGCCACCAAAGGCTGGAATAAGATTATCAATATAAAACAATCCAAAAAACACAAGTACAACCGTCAACACGAGTGTCATTGTGATTTGATTCCCAAATGTTTTAAAAGCTTTTGGAACCTCCTTTGCCCCGAGGGCTCTCGAAATAATAGAGGAGCCGCCAATCCCAATTGACATCCCTAAGGCGGCAATAAAAAACGAAACAGGCAACACCACATTAATGGCAGCAATGGCTTGCGAACCAATCCAATGCCCCACAAAAATAGTATCCACTAAAATATTAAGCGACATGACTAAAATTCCGATTGATGCCGGAACCGCCTGTTTGATTAATAATTTACCAATGGTTTCAGTACCAAAGTCTTGTGAAGTGGATTTATGCATGCAATCTAAATTATTTTGAAGACCATTCTGTGACCCATTTCGCAAGAAGTGACACCCAAGCCGGATCGTCATTCAAACAGGGAATGGTTGTGAAATCTTTCCCTCCAACTTCATGAAAAATTTCTTCCCCTTCCATGGCAATTTCTTCAAGCGTCTCAAGGCAATCACTCACAAAAGCGGGCGTTGCAATGGCCATCGATTTTGTGCCTTCTTTCCCTAAACGTTCAATCGTTCGATCGGTATAAGGTTGTAACCATGGGTCAAACCCTAAACGCGATTGAAACGAAGTAGAATACACGGCATCCTCAAGTCCTAATTCTTCGCCCACCAAACGAGTCACTTCGAGACATTGATGTTTATAGCAATACGCATGTGCTTCAGAAGGTGTCACACAACATGACTTGTCAATCTTACAATGTGACTTAGTAATGTCACTTTTACGAATGTGACGTTCTGGAATTCCGTGGTAGGAAAATAATAAATGTTCGTACGTTTTTCCTTTTAAAGATTCTTTAATTGTATTGGACAGGACTTTAATATACTCTGGATTGTTATAAAATGGCGGTAAATCAGAGAGCGTCAATTGCGGAAAATGAGCATCTCTTAATTCCTTGGCAAGCACCAAAATTGTTTCGGTCGTGGCCATCGCAAATTGTGGATATAAAGGAATGATTAAAACCTCATCAACCCCTTGATCGACTAGTTTTTGAAGTCCATTTTTAATGGTCATCTTGCCATAACGCATGGCGAGCGCTGTGGGCAATTCGACTTCTTGTTTTAGTTTATTTTCTAAACGCTCTGATAAAACAATGAGTGGAGAACCTTCTTCCCACCATATTTTTTTATACGCTTTTGCCGAAATTTTCGGACGGGTATTTAAGATGATTCCTTTGACTAAAAGCGTTCGCGCCCATAAGGGGACATCGATCACGCGTTCGTCCATCAAAAATTCGCCTAAATATTTTTTTACATCTTTTGGGGTGGGGCTGTCTGGAGACCCGAGGTTGACTAATAAAACGCCTTTCATATTTTGGTTAATTAAGAGATTGAATGTATTTTTTGGGAGTGGTCCCGTATTGTTTTTTAAATGCTGAAATAAAATGACTGGCGGTGCTGTAACCAACTTTAAGTCCTACTTCATTGACGTTGTGAGCGCCTGATTCTAATAATTTTCGAGCGAGCTCCATTTTGTAATCAAACAAAAATCCATAGACCGTCGTGCCATAAATTTGCTTAAACCCTTCTTTGAGTTTTTTGAGGCTTAAATCAATTTCAACCGCTAAGGCCGTTAAGGTTGGTGGCTCCGAAAGACGGTTAATGATAATGTCTTTTGCTTGCCTGATTTTTACCACATTTGAGTCATCGACCAAAAAAGGACACTGTTCAATGTTTGCTTCTTCGCCTCTGTTAAAATACAAACTCAGCAACTCATACGCTTTCCCTTTGAAGTATAAAGACTTGATGGTGGAGTTTAAATTGTAATTAATAAGTTGATTTAAAACGATGGCCATAGAAGGGGAAATATGTCCATCTTTATAATATTTTTTATCCTGATTATCTTGGCTTAAGAATGTGATATAATTTGCTTCATGCGAAAATAATCCGTGAAATTTTTTAATCGAAATTAATAAGGACACAACCCAAGACGAAGGGTCAACTTCTAAATGAATAGGTAAGTCTCTTTGGGGATTGTAAAGCAATAATGAATTTTCTTCAGAAATGTTAAGGCTATAAGTGCCATTATTAAACACAAACTTACACTCCCCTTTCACACAAAAGTGAAATTGAATAAAAGAGCTATCTATTTCCTTTTCAAGGAGTTGAACTTCAGAAGTTTCATTCTGATATGTCATGACAGTAAACCCCGCCTCAACCGCTGTTTCTGAAAAAGACCCTTGAGCGGTGTTTTTTGGAGGAGACTGCATACTTTCTGAGCGGTCTTTATTTAGATTCATTATAAATAAAAATTAAGATTCGTGTTCGTTTTCATCTGCAAAAATACAAATTTTAACAAAAATAACTAAATAATAGATGCAAACCTCTAAACGACATATAAAGTTCTTCTAGCGTTATTTTTTACAAATCAAAGCGGTTATTTTTGTCGTGAAATATATTCCAAATACATTAATGGAGCAATTCAACAAATCTGCAAGTACCTATTTCTATGTGATTGGCCTCAGCTACAAAAAAGCAGATGCGAAAATGCGTGGGGAATTTAGTTTGGACCAAAACGCCAAAACAAACTTAATGCTGCAAGCCAAAGCGAGCGGTATTGAAAGTTTGGTCGCAACCTCAACCTGTAACCGTACGGAAATTTACGGTTTTGCCAGACATCCATTTGAACTTATTAAATTGCTTTGTGACAATACGCAAGGCACTGTTGAAGATTTTCAAAGTGTGGCTTATGTTTATAAAAACAGCGACGCCATTCAACACATGTTTAAGGTTGGTGCTGGGTTAGACAGTCAGATTTTGGGTGATTTTGAAATTATTAGCCAACTGAAACTCAGTGCTAAGATTTCTAAAAAACACCAATTGCTCAATGCTTATTTAGAACGGTTGATCAATGCAGTAATTCAAGCGAGCAAACGCATCAAAACAGAAACGGAATTATCTTCAGGAGCAACCTCCGTCTCTTTTGCCTCTGTACACTATATCAAAAAAACAGTAGAAGAAATTTCTACCAAAAATATTTTACTTTTTGGAACTGGAAAAATAGGACGAAACACTTGTGAGAACCTCATCAAACATACCAAAAACGAACACATTACGCTTATAAATCGCACACGCGACAGAGCAGATAAAGTGGCTGGAAAATTTAAACTTCTAGTCAAAGACTACAGTCAGTTGCAAGAAGAAATTGGAAACACCGATATTTTAATTGTAGCGACTGGAGCGCAAAACCCAACAATCGATAAGCACCTTATTCAAAATAAAAAACCATTACTCATTCTCGATTTATCCATCCCTAAAAATGTGAATGAAAATGTAAAGGAATTACCAATGGTGACCTTGGTGCATTTGGATCATTTATCGCAAATGACGGATGAAACATTAGAAAAAAGAAAGCAATATATTCCCGTAGCTGAAGGTATTATTAGCGATATAAAAACGGAGTTTGAAGCATGGGTGGACAACCGAAAGTTTGCACCCACCATCAAAGCACTCAAAGAGAAATTACAAGTATTTGCCACGGCTGAAGTGGATACCCAACGAAAAAAAATAAATGAATTTAATGAAGCACAAGCGGAATTAATCAGTGCCAACCTAGTTCAAAAAATAACCAACCACTTTGCACACCATCTGAAGGACGAAACGATCTCAAAAAATGAAAGTCTCGAACTCATCAAAAAGGTGTTTCAATTAGATTCTAAAAAACATGTCTAAAATTATTCGAATCGGTACGCGTGACAGTGCGCTTGCTCTTTGGCAAGCCAAAACCGTACAATCACAACTCCAACATTTAGGGCATGAAACGGTATTAGTCCCCGTAAAATCTACAGGAGATTTGGTCTTAAACAAGCCCATTTACGAGCTTGGCGTTACAGGCGTTTTTACACGAACTTTAGACATCGCTTTGTTAAATGAAGAGATTGATATTGCGGTTCACTCTTTAAAAGATGTGCCAACCGTGATGCCAGAAGGCATCGTTCAAGCAGCCGTTTTGAAACGTGGAAACATCAGAGATACACTCGTTTTTAAAACCAATGAAGAGTTTTTAGCACAGAAAGATGCGGTGATTGCAACCGGTAGTTTGAGACGAAAAGCACAATGGCTCAACCGCTATCCTACACATAGTATTGTAGGCATAAGAGGAAATGTAAACACCCGATTGGATAAATTAGAAAATAGCGATTGGAATGGCGCCATTTTTGCGGCAGCCGGATTGGGACGTCTTGAATTGACCCCCGAAGATTCTGTGAATTTAGAATGGATGGTACCCGCACCAGCACAAGGAGCGGTAATGATTGCGTCTCTAAGTTCAAATGTAGAAGCCATGGAAGCTTGTGCACCACTGAACCATGAAGAAACCGCAATTTCAACAAAAATTGAACGCGAATTTTTAAATAAACTAGAAGGCGGTTGTAGCGCTCCCATTGGAGCCCTCGCCTATATAAAAGAAGAAGAGATTCATTTCCATGGGATTGTGTTAAGCACGGATGGAACTAAAAAAATTGAAGCCAAACGCACCGCAAAACTCGGAGAACATTACACCCTTGTTGATGATTGCGTAGAATTTATTTTGAGTCGGGGTGGTAAAACCTTGATTGGAACCACAGCGATAGACAACGGGCCAACCACTATTTTTTCATCGAAATTATTAAGTAGAGGACAAAAAGATTTATTTAACAACGCACTTAAAGTTGAAAGTTCTGACTTTATCAAAACAGCGGCGAATAGAATCAAACCCATTCATTTAAAAGCAGCGCATAAAAATGTAATTATTACGAGTAAAAACGGCGTGGAAGCCATCTTAAATAACTGTCCTGTTGAGGACTTAAATTTTGAAACGATTTACTGTGTTGGCAGACGTACCAAACGCCTGATCGAACAGAAAATTGGACCTGTAAAACATTCAGAGAAAAATGCCAAGGCTTTGGCAAATTATCTGGTAGATTTTATTGAAGGTTCTGAAGCCACCTACTTTTGTAGCGACATTCGGATGGATGACCTGCCTACTATTTTAGGAGACAGTAACATTAAGGTTAAAGAAATTGAAGCCTACAGCACCAAGTTGGAAGCGCCTAAACTGGAGAAATCTATAGAGGGTGTTATGTTTTACAGCCCTTCTACAATTCAAAGTTTTTTACAAAAAAACACCCCAGACTGTATCGCATATTGTATCGGCGAAAGCACAGCGAAGGAAGCAAAAAAATATTTTAAAGATGTACGCGTAGCGAAAATTCCTACGGTAGAAAGTGTCATCGATCTTGTGAATCAAAATTATATTTAGACGTTATGATTAAAAACGATTTATTTTTAAAAGCATTGAGAGGCGAAACGGTTGAACGTCCACCAGTTTGGATGATGCGTCAAGCGGGACGTTATTTACCAGAATTCATCGCCATTAGAGAAAAATACGATTTCTTTACCCGCTGTCGTACGCCGGAACTCGCAAGTGAAATCACGGTGCAACCAATCCGACGCTATGGAATGGACGCTGCCATTTTGTTTTGTGACATCCTCGTGATTCCACAAGCAATGAATATTGAGGTGGAGATGAAACCTAATTTTGGACCTTATTTACCAAATCCTGTACGAACTCAAAAAGACGTTGACAATGTCATCGTTCCAGATGTGACCGTAGAATTGGACTATGTATATCAAGCGATTAAAGCGACCAAAGAATTGTTGAATGACGACATTCCTCTGATTGGTTTTGCGGGATCGCCTTGGACTATTTTATGCTACTGTGTACAAGGACAGGGCAGTAAAAACTTTGACAAAGCCAAAGAATTTTGTTTTACAAACCCAATGGCGGCGCATCAATTATTACAAAAAATTACAGATACAACAATTGCCTATCTTAAAGAAAAAGTCAAAGCCGGTGTCAATGCCGTTCAAATATTTGATTCTTGGGGTGGCATGCTTTCACCAACGGATTACCAAGAATTTTCATGGCAGTATATCAATCAAATTATAGAAGCTTTAAAAGACGATGCCCCCGTAATTGCTTTTGGAAAAGGATGTTGGTTTGCTTTGGGTGACATGGCAAAATCAAATGCTTCAGCCTTGGGAATTGACTGGACCTGTTCGGCTCGAAATGCGCGTTATTTAACGGGTGGAAATGTAACGCTTCAAGGGAATTTTGACCCTTCGAGATTGTTATCCCCTCCTGCTGAAATCAAAAAAATGGTGCATCAA
>Ga0209094_1000351_pt1 | contig 34409 bp, 29 predicted proteins | sample COGITO_mtgs_1004_2_FD_184790 | JGI IMG/M metagenome (GOLD analysis project Ga0209094, IMG submission 184790) | Pelagic marine microbial communities from North Sea - COGITO_mtgs_100430 (SPAdes) (version 2) | ecosystem: Environmental > Aquatic > Marine > Epipelagic ... | reverse complement strand
GTATATTTTGCAGAAAGCATCGAATTGTTAGGAGATAATATTCGAGAAATAAAACCAAATTTTTTGGCCGTAGTCCCAAGACTACTAGAGAAAATTTTTGATAAAATTGTTGCCAAAGGAAGCACCCTGTCTGGCATTAAAAAAACACTTTTTTTCTGGGCTATTGCCCTAGGGGAAGCTTATGAACCCTATGGGAAAAACGGAAAACTCTATGCTTTTAAATTAAAAATAGCACGAAAATTAATTTTTTCAAAATGGCAGGAAGCTCTGGGAGGGAATTTAGAATTCATGTTAAGTGGAAGTGCTCCCATGCAAGATCGTTTAATTCGTATTTTTTTAGCTGCAGGAATTCCTATTTTTGAAGGCTATGGAATGACAGAATCTTCGCCCGCTATCACCGTAAATGATTTAAGAAATAAGGGATTAAAAATTGGAACTGTTGGAAAACCCTTGGAAGGTATTGAAGTCAAAATTGCATCAGATGGAGAAGTTTTAGTAAAAGGAAGCATTGTAATGTTAGGGTATTATAAAAATGAAGAAATGACCCAAAAAACAATCGTTAATGGGTATTTACACACCGGTGATATTGGCGAAATAGACGAAGAAGGTTTTCTAAAAATTACGGATAGAAAAAAAGAAATGTTTAAAACATCTGGTGGAAAGTATATTGCACCTGCTGTATTGGAAAGCGAACTAAAGCAATCTCGATTCATAGAACAAGTAATGATTATCGGCGAATCAGAAAAAATGCCTGCTGCATTGATTCAAGTAAATTTTGATTTTGCAAAAGAATGGGCAGTACGAAAAAAACTACCTGCAGACAGCATTATAACCCACGAACGATTTATCAACAGAATTCAAAAAGAAATTGATTTTTACAATCAACGATTCGGAAAATGGGAACAAATAAAAAAATTTGAAATTACACCGGACGAATGGTCTATAGAGGAAGGTCTCCTCACACCTACCATGAAAATGAAGCGGAAAGTAATTAAAGAAAAATATAAAAATCTTTATCAAAAAATATTTAATTCATAATATTTTTGACCCAGACTATTGATTTGTTAATTCAGAGGATTTTAACTACTTTGCGATATACAAACAACGATTATGGCAACCGAAATTTCACGAATATTTGATATTCCTTATTATCAATTAGAAAAATATAATTTACAACAAGCTTTTTCAACAAAATATGATGGAAAATGGGAAACCATTTCTACGCAATCTTATCTAGATCAAGCAAATGCAATCAGTAGAGGTTTGTTAAGATTGGGCATACAACCCAATGATAAAATCGCTATTATTTCCTCTAACAACAGGAATGAGTGGAATATTTGTGACATCGGAATTCTACAAACCGGAGCTCAAAACGTTCCTATTTACCCTACCATTAGTAAGGAAGACTATGAATATGTTTTGAATCACTCAGGAGCAACCTATTGTTTTGTTTCTGATAGTGAAGTCTCGGAAAAAATAAATTTAATTAAAAAGAATACGAACTTAAAAGAGATTTTTACTTTTGACAACATACAAGGTGAAAAAAACTGGAAAGAAGTTCTAAGTTTAGGAGAAGATACTAGCAATCAAGAAGAAGTTGAGGCTAGAAAAAACAATGTAAAACCAGCAGATTTAGCCACCTTAATTTATACTTCAGGTACCACAGGAAAACCCAAAGGTGTGATGTTAAGCCATAATAACATTGTAACCAATGTTTTGGCAAGTGAAAAAAGAGTTCCCTTAGCATATGGAGAAGACAGAGCACTGAGTTTTCTACCCGTTTGTCATATTTTTGAGAGAATGATCTTATATCTATATCAATATTGTGGAGTGCATGTTTATTTTGCAGAATCCTTGGAAAAACTAAGTGAAAATGCGCAAGAAATAAAGCCGCATGTAATGACGGCTGTACCGCGCTTATATGAAAAAATATATGATAAAATCATCTCGAAAGGAGCTGATTTAAAAGGAATTAAAAAAACCTTGTTCTTTTGGGCTGTTAATTTAGGGTTGGCATACGAACCATACGGTGCAAACGGATGGTGGTATGAAAAAAAATTAGGCCTCGCTAAAAAATTAATCTTCTCCAAATGGCAAGCTGCTTTGGGAGGAGAATTAAAACTAATGGTGTCAGGTGCCTCCGCTTTGCAACATCGATTAACCAGAGTTTTCACTGCCGCAGGAATGCCTGTCATGGAAGGTTATGGATTGACAGAAACCTCTCCTGTGATTACGGTTAGTTCTATGGAAGACGGTGGTTTTAGAGTTGGAACTGTGGGTAAAATCATAGATGATGTCGATTTAAAAATTGCCGATACTGGAGAAATCCTGGTCAAAGGACCCAATGTGATGATGGGATATTATAAAGATCCAGAAAAAACAGCAGAAGTCATTAAAGAGGGTTATTTCCATTCGGGAGACAAAGGAGAGATCGATGCAGACGGATTTTTAAAAATTACTGGAAGAACCAAGGAAATGTTCAAAACATCTGGTGGAAAATATATTGTACCTCCTCTACTAGAAGGAGAACTTAAACAATCTCGATTTATAGAACAAGTGATGGTGATAGGTGAAAGTCAAAAAATGCCTGCAGCAATTATTCAACCAAATTTTGATTTTATCAAAGATTGGATTCAACGAAAGGAAAAAAACATCGGCACAACAAATGAAGAGATTATTGCCTCAGAAGAAGTCTTAAAAAGAATCCAAGAAGAGGTTGACAATTGCAATCAACATTTTGGAAATTGGGAACAAATAAAAGTTTTTCGTTTGACAAAAGATGAGTGGTCTATTGATGGTGGGCATCTAACTCCAACCATGAAAATGAAACGAACTGTAATTAGAGAAATTTACAAAGATCTATACGAGTCAATCTATCAGAACTAAAGAAGTTAATTATACTTATCATTAAAAAAGCAATGAATGGATACTTTCCAACTCATCAAACATAAAATCGATTAATGATTAAAAAAAGAGAATAAGCAGAGAATATATTTAAATAATTAATTGTAAATTACAACTTATATTAACATTAAATAAAACAAACAATGAAAAAAATTATTTTACTTTTTATGTTTTTTGTAACAGTATCACTAACAGCCCAAAGAATGGCTTTTAGCGTTGTAGAATTCAAAGCAAAACCTCACACTCAAAAAGACATCCTTAAAGCATTTACTGACACGTATGAAGGTGTAAAAATGAATCAAGCAGGAATCGTGTTGGAACGTATGGGTAACGGAAGAACTAAAGGAGCTACACATCGTCTTGTTTTTATGTGGACTCTTGGAGTTAAAATGATGGCAAAAGATGCTATTAGTGATGATAAAAGCAGTGTTTTGTGGTCAAAAATGAGGAACTTTGTGGAGGAATGGGGAACTGAATATTCTGGAAGAATTTTAAGTTGGCAGGAAGGAGATACCGATAAAAATTCAAATGTTCACATATGGGACATAAAAATAGACGACCCTAATCTTTTCAAAGCTGGTCACGATAAAATAGTTGAAAAATATAAAGAAGACTTTTCAGGAAGAGTTGTTGGTTTTGGAACCTATGATATCGGTAGACCAAATGGCGCTTCCCATTGGGTTGCCTTGAGTGGTGAAAATAAAAATGATCACATGATGCTGTATGATAAATTACAAAAAGATGCTAAATTCATACAACTTATACAAGAGAGAGGACCTGTAGAAGATGTAAAAGATTATGAAATAAAAATTCTTAAAAGATTTCAATAAGTTTTTGAAAAAATAAAACATATTCATAGTTCAACCTACAACCTAAAAAGTTGTGGGTTTTTTTATTCACTAGAAAATAATTTAAAAAAATCCCAAAACCGAAAACTCACGGAGTAAAAAAAGGGATGAAAACGATGGTTAAAAGCTGCTAAACTTTTGAACAAATTCTTTATTATAAGCGGGTCTTAAAACCTCTATCAAGATTAGTTCTACTTGCCCAGCGTTAAAAATTCTTACCCGTGTGTGTTTTGGAATGACAAATCCGTTACCGCTCTCTATGGTTTTTAAACCTTCTTTAAACTGCAACCCAAGTACTCCTTTCAATACGATCCCTCTAATTTCAAATTGTGCTTCAATAATCGGTTCAGTCCAGCCCACGGGTGCTAGCATTTTAAAGAGTCCCAATTCCTCAGACTGCGTGTAATCTATAATCATACGCTCTACATTATCTTGAATAACAATTTTCTTTGGGACAATCGAGTGATCTTGTTTGTCAATTTCTTTTGCCTCTTGTGAAAAGGAAAGCAGTGGAATAAAAAGTAGTAATAAAAGTATTTTTCTCATCGTATGATATTGAATCTCAAATATAAGAAATGTAAGTTTGACCTACTTAAGAGGTTAAGAGATAGCTGAATTGAGAGAGGAAGATATGCCTATGGTTTAAAATGGGAGTATGATTAAATAGCTTTTTAACCTAATGGAGTGAGGGTTCCAATCATTATAAAAAAAGCAACCATTACACCATTAATAATATATGCATACCTATTTAACCCAGTTATCATATGAAATCTCTTATAGTGTTTCTTATTCTTAATGATTTTGCCATTATTATCAAAAATGACAGTTCTATTACTTTTTTTTGAGCTACTATAATTATATGTCCATATTTCTTGCTTTACTTGATTTTGAATCTTTGAAGGTTCGCCATACTTTGACCGAATTAATTCCTTAGCATTACTACTTTTAGAATACAAAGGCAAGTTGATAGTTTTTGGTGATATAAATTGAGTTGGAGATACGCAGCTATATCCTAAAAGGATAACAAAAAGAATAAGAAATTTTTTCAAAATAATATAGTTTACACAAAAATAATAAATATTAGTTTAACCTATCTAAGAGGTTTAAAACTCCCTGAATTGAAAGAAGAGGATGTGCCTATTGTTTAATCCCTTACTAAACGAACCAAAAAGCCAAACTGCTGGGTTCCTTTTCTGTGATTGTGTTCACAAACAATAAAAACTCACTACAAAACATTAAAAAAGCCTTCATAATTTGTGAAAGCTTTTTTGTAATTTATAAAATTAAAAAAACTGTTTATTGTCTAGTCAAAGTTGTTGATTCGCTATCACCATCTCCGGATATTTCAACTGTATTTTGATTTACAAAAGAATAATAGAAAACTTCAGATCCATTGTTAGGATCGGAATAATTTATATTTATTTGGCTGTCATCTGATGTCCAAGTAAATGTATCAGCGAAAACACCTTGATTTTGGCCAAAATCAATATTTATGGCTCCGGTAAAATCAGAATTAAACATAAGTTCAACTTGACCTTCAGAATTGTCTTCTGAATCAGTAATGGTACCGGCCCAAGTTCCTACAAGACTAAAACTTGAACTGTCATTGTTGTTGTCGTCATCACCTCCACAAGCGAAAGCAAAAAGTATTAAAATTAAAATTAGTTTTTTCATAATCTGAATTTTTGTTATAAGTATGTTTACTCAATTATAAGAACTATTAGTTTAACCTACTTACGTGTTTTGAACTCCCTGAATTAAAGGAAGAGGATGTGCCTATGGTTTTATTAATAAATAAAATACTCCAATTGTAATAATAACAATAAATACAATAATACCATTTTTAACTTTTTTAGAATATTTTGTAAAATACTTTTCATTAAGGATATCTTGAATTAATTGAGCTGTAATCATAATTAAAAACCCAATGAAAGCTAAATCATCATAATGGTCTATTTTTAATATAAACCTCCCTAATAATGCAATTAAAGTAAAGGCCACCCAAACTCCTAATCCTACCAAACCAAGGTGTTTTTTTGACCATTCTTTCATATTCGTATTTTTATTAAATTACAATACGAATATAGCTTTTATTTTAAAAGTAATTTTGTGGGTTATAAATAAATATCTAACCTACTTACGAGGTTAAGAAATAGCCGAATTAAAGGAAGAGGATATGCCTATGGTTTAGGTATTACTTTTTTAAAGTAAAGCAGGTAGAGGGCCAAGTATTATACGTAAAGAAAGTATAATCCCAACGCAGATATATCCGTATTTATTGAGTCCTGTTCTCATATGAAAAGGCTTATAGTGTTTCTTGTTGGTTATGATTTTACCGTAATTATCAAAGACAACAGTTCTGTTACTCTTAAACTTACTACTATAGTTATATGTCCATTTTTCTTTTCCTAATTGATTTTCAACCTTTGAAGGTTTACCATACTTTGACAGGATTAATTCCTTTGCATTATTGCTTTTAGCAAACAAAGGCCTATTAATAGTTGTCGAGCAGCTGTATGCAGAAAAAAGAATAATGAACGAAAGTAGAATTAGTTTTTTCATAATTAACTTGTTTGTAATCTAAATATAAACTTAATCTGTCTTGTGGTATAGAAATAGCCGAATTAAAGGAAGAGGATATGCCTATGGTTTAGGGTGTTTGTTCACCTTCTCCAAAAATGGTAAAAAAACAAACAAGAATATTATATAAAATATAGACATATTAATTAGACCCCAATCATCACTTCCTTGAAATAATCTAACTATTCCAAGAATTAGCCCACCAATCATTACAATTAGTGTAATCCTGCCTATTGGTTTTAAAAATTTTTTATAATTCATAAATACAAACATAAGAAATTTAAGTTTAACCTATTTACGTGGTTTAGAACTCCCTGAATTAAAGGAGGAGGATAAGCCTATGGTTTAGAGTTTTACTTAATCTATGGTTTGTTTTTCTTTAAATTTTTACCTGCCAAATAGGTAATGAAAAAAAACCAAAAATATAATGGAGTTTCCAAAATTGATGGAACAAATTCAAAGTCAGTAAACTCATTACAATAAATATCAATAATGACTATCCCAAGAGAACCAAAATATAATATTGAAGGAAGATATTTTTTTGAGTATATGAATTTTTCAAGTTTATTCATATTTTTAATGTTCTCAATAAATGCTTCCATGCCCATTCCTAGAGTTCCTTTTGTTTTGTTTTGCTTTGCAAATTCAACTCCGCCCCAAATAGCCAAAATTATAAGAAATCCAGACCAAAGCATTACTAAGATAATTGGGGGTTGAATATCTAATGCATCGAGTAAGACATCTACCCCAAATGTTAAACCAACTAAGATTATTAAATTATTTCTTAGAGATATAATTATTTTTTTCATAGTATTTGTTCTTAAAATTTATAAGCCTATTATTTTTTATGTCCCTCTAAAAGGAAAAATATAAATTTTGTAAAAATCTTTACTCATAATTTATATTTTCTTAGTTAGTGTCAATTCTTTAATTTTATTACACTTAATTTTAGTTTTAATCCCTAACAATCTAACTTATGGGTAGAGGGACGTTAACTGTTGTTACTTTGAAAGAACCATTGATTTCATTTAACACAATTCTTACAACCTCCACTATATTCATTCTACATCAAATACTTACATAATAATTGTAATAGTATATCACTTGTGTTAAGTCTTATTTTTTAAGTAAAATATAGAAAGCAATAAAGATTTATAAATAAAACTTCTTACAATACTTTTAAACTATGTTTGTAATTCTAATATTTTATAATTAACCTTAAATAACTGATGAGGTTCATTGAAGAAATAAAAATATTAAGATTCTATTAATTGGGTTGATCAATGAATTTATCGAAATGGAATATTAAGTAATTTTTTTTGCTTGTTTTACGTTTATAAGTCGAATGTGTGTCAAATGTGTGTCAATTCTATGCCAAAATCATAAACTAATTTAAAATAAAACCTTAGGTTTACAGAAGTGACAAGTGATTTTAAGAACAGGATGGATTGTTGCAAACCTCTGTAAAACCTGCGTTTTAACCAACAAAAAAGCCTCACATCTCTGTGAAGCTTTAAGTGAGCCCTGAAGGATTCGAACCTTCGACCGCCTCCTTAGAAGGGAGGTGCTCTATCCATACAACAAATTGATAAACAATTACTTACAGACAATTTACAGTCTAATCTGCCAAATGTCTGCCAAATGAAAGTAATATATCCGAAAGTTAAAAGTGATTCAGAAAGTAGAATTTATATAGAGTTTTATGAAAATAACAAACGGTATCGATTGTTTAATGGGTCTAAAATCAATTCAGAAATACACCCTAACTCCTACCCTGTTTCTGAACGAATGGAAATGGGCAATCTATTAGCCTCAGAAGTATATCAATTTTTAGTGAGTGGCTTAACCTTAGAGCAACTTAAAGTATCCAATCTCATAAAACCTAATATGACAGATAAGGATTACTTAACAGTAGCTTTAAATAACAAACTCGAAGAAAACTATACTAAGAAATACAAGTATATGCTTGAGTTCATTTTTAATAAATTAATACTTCAATTAAAAGAGTCCCCTATTCAATCATCTCACATTGAACTCACACTTAATACATATAAATCAGAAAGTTCCTATAACACCTATAGGTTAAGGTTATGTTCACTAATTAATGAAGCAAGAAAAATAGGAATGACTTCCAATCCAATGCAGGGAATAAAGTCAAAAAGAGCAAATGCTCAAATGCATAAACCCTTTGATAATATCAATGAAATACTTACTTCTATTAAAGAATATAACAAACAGTTATACCTGTGCTGTTTAATGACCTATGGATGTCTTTTAAGACCTCATCGTGAGATAAGAGAACTTACTTGGTCTGACTTTTCAGATGACCTTAAATACATTCATTTGTCTGGTAATAGAAATAAATCTGGGAGGAATAGAATCGTTCCAGTTCCATCTTATGTTAGAGAATTACTTGTAAAAGGAGAACCTCATCATAATATCTTTTCTGGTAAACCTCAACCTTTAAACAATGACTATTTTAAGACACTTTGGAGTCGTTTTAAGAAACAATCAAAGATGCTTGAACAAGGACAAACATTGTACTCTTTTAGGCACTCTGGAGCTATAGAAATCTTTAAGAGAACTGGTTCTATTACCAAGCTACAGAAAGCTATGGGACATTCATCTATAAATGTTAGTTTAACCTATTTACGTGGATTAGAAATATCTGAATTGGAAGAGGAAGATATGCCTATGGTTTAGTTCTTTATAAACTTTCTAACTATCTCTTTTTGCTCGTCTGTAATTTTTATTATGTAAATACCGCTTTGTAAATTATTTACATCTATTTCTTTAGAAATGGTTTGTGATAAGACTAACTTACCTAACACATTGTATATTGACACTCTTGAAGATGAGGATAATCCTTGAATAAATAATTTGTAATTAGTTGGGTTTGGATAGATTGAAATGTCTAATTGGTTTTGGTCATCTATACTTGCAGTTGGACAAGTACCCCAAACTGGTTTATTACTTTCAATTAATGATGAATTAGTGCTGAAATTATCTGGCTCTGAATCAATATTTGTAACACACCAATTGGATATATCTTGATTGAAAGACGATGCATAAGCAAACATATAAGCCATATCAGTTACACTACTCACATCCCAAGAACTGATACCTTGATTGAAAACTAATGCTGCAGTAAACATCTCTGCCATAGTAGTTACATTACTAACGTCCCAATTTCCAATATCTTGATTGAATTCTTTTGCTTCCCAAAACATATAACTCATATTAGTTACACTACTTGTATCCCAGCCATTTAGTGACTGATTAAAAACTAGCGCTTCATTAAACATAAACGACATATCAGTAACACTACTTGTATCCCAAGCAGTATAAGTTTGCCCATTAACAGTAACTTCTTTAGTATTTATAGGTTGATTAAAAATTGATAAACCAAACATAGACGACATATCGGTAACACTACTTGTATTCCAGTTACTTATATCTCCATTGAAAACTCCATATGTAAACATATAAGACATATCTGTCACTTTACTAATATCCCAATGACCAATGTCTTGATTAAATTCCCCTGTATTTAAAAACATCTGTGCCATAGTAGTTACATTACTAACGTCCCAATTTCCAATATCTTGATTAAAAGCATAAGCGCCGACAAACATTCTGAACATATTAGTTACATTACCAACACCCCAACTACTTATATTTTGATTGAATACGGGGGCTTTATCAAACATAGAACTCATATTAGTAACACTACTTGTATCCCAAGTACTTATGTCTCCATTAAAAGTGGTTTTCTCATAAAATGCATTATTCATATCTGTTATTTGACTCACGTCCCAATCTGGCATTGCACCATATTCACTATCTGAACACATTCCATCTACTGGATTGGTAGTTAAACAAGTGTTTATTGCAGTATCAAAATTAGCATCTGTAATCTGTGTTTGAGAATATCCAAAGAATGAAATTAAAAAGAATAAATAAAGTAGTTTTTTCATATTTGAAATATAATTAATATTAGTTTGCCTTTTTTAAGTGGTTTGGAAATAAGTGGATTAAAGAGAAAGATAAACGAATCTGAAAACAACATAACATATAGTTGCTATTAAGATTTTTTTTCTGTGTTTGAGATACCATTCCATTTTATAATTTTTTTTCAAATATACGATAAGAATCAAACAATTACAGAAAGCGATGGGACATTCATCTATAAATGTAAGTTTAACCTACTTAAGAGGTTTAGAGATAACTGAATTAAAGGAGGAGGATATGCCTATGGTTTAGGTTTTTTATTTTTGTAATAAATACCTAAAGACATAGGAAGTAATACTATTACAAAATATGTAATTATATTAAGAAGAGAGTTTTCAAATGGTTGTAAGAACTCTCCAAAAAAATCATCAAAAGCTAAAATGCCAATTGCTAAAAGCATTGTTAACGAACCACCATCATTAATAAAAAAATTTTTCATAATTAATTTGATTTACTTAATTGCAACTTACAACTAATTATGTATTAATAAAGAATAATACTCTATAAATGTATCTCTAACCTATTTAAGAGGTTTAGAAATAGCTGAATTGAAGGAGGAAGATATGCCTATGATTTAGATTTTGCTTAAAATTCCATCTATTTTATCTTTATATAATATAGAAAGTAAGGGGTATTTTTCAGTATACTTTTTTAATTTTTGAAGCTCATCAATATCTTTTTCGCTCTCGTAATAGGAAATTAGATAATCAAGAGGAGCAAAACTTCTCATCTTATCATTACCTACCACCTCGAAAAAATTAAGCATCTTTTCACAGCAATATTTTCTTACCATCGGCTTAATTCTATTTTTATTAAAATTTGCCAAATATCCACATATCAAAGAATCGTCCAATTTTTCGTTATCTTTTTATTTGTATTATACTCCTTTTGCTTTCTTTGTTTTACTGTCCCAGAGTTGTCTTTAATACTTTGATAAATTCCCTTTAGTTCTGGATAATTCTTTAAATAATTTTTAATCGTTGATAGCGATAATCTGGTAGCATCCTTTAGGATAGTTTTAGTCATCTTCTTTTGATTCAAATCATAGTCAATTAGTATTGATCTTATCAACTCATAATTTACCTCTGAAATCCCTCTATTGATAACACCGTTAAGATGAGTTCTATAAATCTCTTTTCTGTTTTCAAAATCTCCTTTGTCCCAAACAAAGTATGGGTTCTTTAAATATCTTATTGTAGTATTAGGTAAGACATCTGTTACATCTTTTAATTCTATTGCCTTATCTATTATAAACTCATAACCAGCATTAGAAATCATACCACCTTTGGATATATTACGCATCCGTTTTGCAGCATCAGTTAACAGATCTTTTACTGAATCTTCTGGGAACTGTTTATGAGCTGCAGCTATTTGGTTTAAGAGCCATTCTGTCTTATTCATTACTGCATAACTCTCCCAAGTAGATTTGTTAGATATAAACCATTTAAATATGGGTATATCTCTTCCTAAATCTATCATTATAAACTCATTTCTATTTTCCCATAACAACTGTTTGTGCTTTTTAATTAAACTTGATTCTGTTTCTACAAATAAACTATCTCCTATATTCATAATTATGATGAATTAAATAGTCAATCACTATGATTGACCTCTATAGAGATAATCACTAAATAGAAAATTGTTTTTTTATCAATGAATTACTTAATTGAGGTAAAATCAATAATCATAAGGGTTAGAGTTAAAAAAATAAATATTATATTTATATACTTATTTACACCTATGAACAACTCAAAAGAATTAAAAAAGTCATTTAGCAGTATTCGAAAATGCTATCTTCCTTTATTAAATTATGAAGTAAAAACTTGTGTTAAGTGTGGTAATGAGGAGTTTTATATTACTATTAAAAACTTTGAAAAATCTTGTAAGAAATGTAAAACCAGATATAAGACTACATATAATACTTTGTTTCATAATGTTCGATTTGGTCTATTAAAAGCGTTTTATATTTACATTGATGTTGTTTATGAAGAACCTCAACCAAAGGCTTCTGAATTAGCAAGAAGATACAATTTAACATATAAGACTGCATACAACTTTAAACAAAGGGTAACAATGGATAATGGCTCTATAAATTTAGATGTGTATTTGAAAAAAAATAGGCTATCTAATGAAGAAAAATTGTTGAAATACTTTGAAGAAATCAAAAATGTATAGTTTCTATGAATTGGGTTAATCAATGAATTTGTCGAAATCGAATACTAAGAGTGTTTTTTGCTTGTTTTACGACTAATGGGTTATTAGAATTCTCCAATCCTTTTTACGTTAAATGTAAATGTCTGCCAAATGTCTGCCAAAAATAGTAGTAAATTAAAAATAATTAACTAAATTTATTCATCTGTAAATACAGCTATAAAATAAGTTAGAATGTTGTAAACCCCTATAAAAACCTACGTTTTAACCAACAAAAAAGCCTCACATTTCTGTGAAGCTTTAAGTGAGCCCTGAAGGATTCGAACCTTCGACCGCCTCCTTAGAAGGGAGGTGCTCTATCCAGCTGAGCTAAGAGCCCGTAGTTTTTATGTTGCTACGAAAACAGTGTTGGGGTGGCAGGATTAACTAGGTTGATCCTGTTTAAATTTTTACAAACTAAAAATTAGTAAGTAAATCTCTACGTTTTCTTAAGAAAGTAAACTTTCTACAAAAACTCCACTCTTTTACTTTGTCGGGGTGGCAGGATTCGAACCTGCGACCTCCTCGTCCCAAACGAGGCGCGATGACCGGGCTACGCTACACCCCGAATGCAATTTCTTAGCGGAGAGACAGGGACTCGAACCCTGGCGACCAAAAAGGTCGACAGATTAGCAATCTGCTGCATTACCACTCTGCCACCTCTCCTTTTCGACTTCAAACAAAAGCTTGAAACAAAAAATTGCGAGTGCAAATGTAAGATTACAAAAACAATATCGCAAGATGTTTTTTAACTTTTTTCTGTTTTTTTTTACTCAGGATATTCTACCCTCAAATGATAAATATTCATGAGTTTTTTCTTAATTACTTTCTTAATGGTTTCTATTTCTCTAAAAGTAATGTTTGAGTTTATAAACTGGTTGTCTGTCATTTGTTTGGCGATAATTTTATCAATTAAACTACTTATAGACAATGCTGTTGGTTGCGTTAAACTTTTGGATGCTGCTTCAGCTGCATCACACATCATTAAAATTGCAGTCTCTTTCGAAAAAGGAATAGGTCCCTGATATTTAAAGGCATCAATATCTACTTTAGTATCTGGGTTTAACTCTTGTTCTTTCCTATAAAAATAATAGGTTAAACTAGTTCCATGATGGGTTCTTATAAAGTCAATAATTCTATCTGGTAATTTATTTTTTTTAGCCAATTCTACCCCTTTAATCACATGATCTGTGATGATCTTAGAACTATCTCTTGGCGATAAATCATTATGAGGGTTCACACCTGTTGACTGATTCTCTATGAAGTACATTGGATTTAAAATTTTACCAATGTCATGATATAAGGCTCCTGTTCTTACCAACATAGAGTTTGCCCCTATTTCATTGGCAGCTGCTTCTGCTAAATTGGCTACTTGCATAGAATGCTGAAATGTTCCCGGAGCTTTTTCATTGAGTTCTCTTAAAAGTTTCGTGTTGGTATTAGATAACTCTAATAAAGTCACATCTGAAACTAACCCAAAAAGCTTCTCATACATATAAATTACTATAATTGACAAGAATGATAACAATCCATTGGCTGCAAAAAGCATAAAGTAGGTCCAATTAATCTGAGAGATATTTCCTTCTTTTATAATCGAAAAAGCAAAATAAGTAACCATATAGATAAGGGTAATCTGTGCAACTGAAATAAAAAGATTGGCTCTCTTATACAATTCAGAAACCGTTAATATGGTAACGATACCGGCAATAATATGTAAATAAATAAACTCAAAACTGTCGGGCACAATATAGCCTAAAAGCAAAACTGTCAGTACATGTGTAAACAAACCAAGACGCGCATCGAAAAAAGCTTTTAAAACAATTGGCAGTATACTCAAAGGAACCACGTATAGATAATCAGAATTGTATTTGATAACCAACGTTTGTATAAAAATCATCGAAAAAACGTTGAAAAAAATAAATGTTACTTTATTATTATCATCAAAAATATCTGAGCGATATTTTTTTAAGAATAATAACAGCATTAATAATGCGAGTGATACTAAAATCGTGTAACCAAATAAAATCCAATTGTAATTAGATGCGGTCCAAACTTGAGATTCAGATTCACTTTTTAAAGAATTTAATATGGCTAATTTCTTTCCTTCAACAGTATCTCCTTTTAAAATAATTAATTTACCAGAGGCTACTTTCCCTTTCGTGTATGAAATGTTTTTTATTTCATTGTCTATTACTTTCTGTGTGTATTCTGTATCGAAATAAATATTTGGCTTCACAACTTCAGACAAAAGGTCTAATAGTGCTTTTTTACCATACAATGATTGTTCTGTTTGAAAACTATTTCTAATAAGTTCTAGAACCTCTTTGGAGGTAAAGAAACTCTTGAAAATAAAATCTTCTACTTCATTTCCCTTTCTAATAGCTACAATTTCATTTTCGCTGGATACTCGATCTTGGCTTGCAACTTCTAAAAATCCTTTTTGATATATGGTATCTAGAACAAACTGTCCCACTGCAGACAGACGCTGAAGTTGATTTATACTCAATGAATCTGTTTCTTTGATCAGTAAAATCTTGTTTTCATAGGCTTTAAATACCGAGTTTTTAACCTCGGAATCATGAACAAAATATAATTTTGAATATTCCTTAATTTTTTGTTTTTCTGAAGTAACCTCCTCCTCATTTTTCTGAATCGCGAAGTCAAAAGGAGCATATAAATTGTCATATTTCCAAAGTTGACCATTACTAAAATCGTACTTAAACTGTCCTCCCTTTGGAAAGAAATAAACTATTGCTGTCGTCGCAACTAAAAATAAGATCACCTTGTAAATAATGGTGTTATTTTGATATAATTTATTAACTATATTGCTCATATATTTTATCTTCTTAGAACAAACTTACCATAAAAAATTCAAGGTCAAAAATTCAAGTTAAATTATAAAACTAAAATTGATTAAAAATAGTTATTTTAGCGTAGAACTATTGCCTAAAATAAATTGTATACACTATGAAAGAAGTAGTAATTGTATCGGTAGCGAGAACTCCAATAGGAAGTTTTATGGGAAGTTTAGCTACAATATCCGCCCCTAAATTAGGAGCAATCGCTATAAGAGGTGCATTAGAAAAAATAAAATTAGCTCCAAACTTGGTTCAAGAAGTTTTTATGGGAAATGTAGTCTCTGCTGGTCTGGGACAAGCACCCGCAAGACAGGCGGCAATGTATGCAGGAATCCCTGATACGGTTCCCTGTACAACTGTAAATAAAGTATGTGCTTCTGGAATGAAATCAATCCAACTAGCTGCGCAAGCTATTGCCCTTGGTGATGCGGAAGTTGTTGTAGCTGGAGGTATGGAAAATATGAGTGCGATCCCCCATTATCATCATGCAAGAAATGGAACTAAATTTGGCTCAATTACCCTAGAAGACGGACTGCAAAAGGATGGTCTAGTAGATGCCTATGACAAGGTTGCAATGGGAGTTTGCGCTGATGCATGCGCTGTTGAATACGATTTTTCGAGAGAAGACCAAGATCATTATGCAATTCAATCATACCGTCGCTCTGCTCAAGCCTGGAAAGAAGGTAAATTTACCGATGAAATTGTACCGGTATCAATTCCGCAAAGAAGAGGAGAACCGATCATTTTTACTGAAGATGAAGAGTATAAAAATGTGAAGATTGAAAAAATTCCAGCTTTAAGGGCCGCTTTTACAAAAGAGGGAACTGTGACTGCTGCAAATGCATCTACTATAAATGATGGAGGAGCCGCTTTAGTATTAATGTCTGCTGATAAAGCGAAAGAATTAAAGATAACTCCACTAGCAAAAATAAGAAGTTATGCGGATGCTGCTCACGAACCAAAATGGTTTACAACCGCACCTGCAAAAGCAATCCCAAAGGCCTTAGCGAAAGCAAATATTGCCATCGATGAGGTTGATTTTTTCGAATTAAATGAAGCATTTTCTATTGTAGGACTTGCAAATATGAAAATTTTAGGTCTGACTGATAAAAATGTAAACGTAAACGGCGGAGCAGTTTCTTTAGGGCATCCTTTAGGGGTTTCTGGAGCCAGAATTGTCATTGCCTTAACTTCAATTTTAAAACAACATGATGCTAAAATTGGAGCAGCTGCTATTTGTAACGGTGGTGGTGGTGCATCTGCGTTAGTTATAGAAAGAATGTAATTTAAACTCTATCAAATTCATGCTGTATGGCATTTGTAATATAAGTATTGCTCCACTTAGAGCTATAGCTATTGACTCATCAGAAATGGTAAGTCAGGTGTTGTTTGGTGAAACTTTTGAAATTATTGAACAGGACAAAGAATGGAGTAAAATTCGATTGACTTTTGATACGTATGAAGGATTTATAGACAACAAACAATTCACAGAAATTACAAAAGAATTATTTCTAAAACTAAGCTCTGAGAAACAGTATTATTCTGGGGAAATTATTGATTTTATTACCAATGATAATGATGAATTAACGACCATTCCTTTGGGGGCAAGTCTGCCTTTCTACGAAAGTAGCAAAATACGTATAAACACCAATTCATATCGATACGATGGAGCTGTTTTGTCAGAAATAAAAGTAAAAAGTGACATTGCAAAAACTGCTTTTTTATACCTCAACACTCCTTTTTTATGGGGTGGAAAAACTCCTTTTGGTATCGACGCTGCTGGTTTCACTCAAATGGTATACAAGTTGTGTGGACACTTACTTTTAAGAGATGCAAAAGAACAAGCCACACAAGGAGAAGTATTAAGTTTTATTGAAGAAAGCGAAGCTGGTGACCTTGCATTTTTTGACAATGAAGAGGGAGAAATCATACATGTAGGCATCATTTTAAATGATTATCACATTATCCATGCACATGGAAAAGTTAGAATTGACACTTTAGATCATAGTGGTATTTTTAATGCCGATTTACAGAAACACACACACAAATTAAGAATCATAAAAAAATTAATTTAGCGATTAAAAAAAGACATAAAAAAATCCGAAACGATGCTCGTTTCGGATTTTTTTATAACTTTAATTAGGCTTTTTATTGATTTCTCATTTTCTTAAAAATTGGTCTTAAAGCATCTGCTTCAGCTTCTTTTTCAAGTGTGTCGTAAATATTTAAAAGCATTCTCACGGTTCCTAATGACCTCTTGATATTATCTGCTTTTATCAAATAGGGTAAAACTTTCTCATAGAGTGCTTTTTGCTTTGCTTGCAAAGCGTCATATTTTTTAAAATTAGATAAATTATTATTCATTTCATCTACAATTGTTTTTTCCTCTGCAAGCATTGCAATTCCTAAATTTAAATAGGCATCTCCATAGGCTGGATCTAATTCAATCGCCTTTTTGTAAAAACCAATTGCAGCCTCTGTTTTGTTCTCATTTGCATTGACTACTCCTAAATTAAAAAACAACACTGGATTGGTAGGATCTAACGCTACAGCTTCGATCATTAATTCTCCGAATTTATCCATTCGTTCAAGCTTGATATACATTTGAGCTTGATTTAATACCAAGTTGATATCTTTAGGATTTGATTTTCTTGCCTCCTCTAAAGCTGCAATTGCCAATTCTGGCTTTCCTTGGTTTACATACACATAACCAATATTTTTTATAATCTCTGCTTGTTTAGATTCAGACACATCATCTCTAGGAGCTGAATATTGACCAGCTTTGACCATCAAATCTCTTTGAACTTTACTCCCAAAACTTTCTTCTTTGTTCGTTTCTTTATTCAGTGCTAAATAAGTGGTAGCAATTCCTGTATAATTGATATTTTGTAATTCCTTATAATATGCTATTGATAGATCATACTCTTTAGACAAGGAAGCACTTAAAGCTGCATTGTACAAAAAGGAAGTATCTTTAGGACTTAATTGATAAGTTAAATAAAAATCCTCTGTAGCTTTTTTAAAATCCTTGCCGTTGTAATTGTCTATTGCTTTTTTAGAGACAAATTGAATCAACTCATTTAACTTCGGCTCGGCTAATTTTGTATACTTAAATTTTCTTGTTTGTTTTTCGTATTCAAATAAACTGTTATAAGCAGCTGCAGCTTTCTTAACATTTGAGGTACCGTAAACAGATCCTTTCAAATAGTAGTACTTCGCTTTGTATTTTGGTTGGATGGAAGCTTCTGAAACCTCTAGAGATGCAACAGTCGCTTTTGCTTCATTAAGTTGACCTTTTTTGATCGCCTTTTCTATTGCTTTTAGTTCATTTTTCTGCGCAAAAGAAGCCACAGTTAATAGTCCTATTGCTAATATTAATACTTGTTTTTTCATTGTATTATTATATTATTTTATGATTGTTATTCGTTTTCGTTTTCGTTTGAATCATTTTCAATTTCGATTCCATCTTCTAATGCTTCGTCAGCATCTTCTTCATGCATGACTTTGGCAACTGCAGCAATACTGTCTGTATCTTTAATATTTATTAGACGAACCCCTTGAGTTGCGCGTCCCATAACTCTTAAATCTTCTACAGCCATTCTAATTGTTAATCCAGATTTGTTAATGATCATTAAATCATTGGAATCATCTACATTTTTAATCGCTACTAAATTTCCTGTTTTTTCAGAGATATTCAAAGTTTTAACCCCTTTACCTCCTCTATTGGTAATTCTGTAGTCTTCTAATTTAGAACGTTTTCCGTATCCTTTTTCTGATACAACTAGGATATTGCTTTCCATATCGTTTACAGCGACCATCCCAATTACCTCGTCATTTTCGTGTTGTAAGGTAATTCCTCGAACACCTGAGGCAGTTCTTCCCATTGGTCGAGTTTTAGCTTCTTCGAAACGGATTGATTTCCCTGATTTTAAAGCCAACATTACTTGACTGTCACCTGTTGTTAATTTTGCTTCTAACAACTCATCACCTTCTTTAATGGTAATTGCATTGATACCGTTTGTTCTCGGTCTAGAATATTGCTCTAAAGAAGTCTTTTTTACCTGACCTTTTTTAGTTGCCATGATTACAAAATGACTGTTGATATAATCTTCGTCTTTTAAATCTTGTGTTACTAAAAATGCCTTTACTTTATCATCTTGTTCAATATTGATCAAGTTCTGCATCGCTCTACCTTTGGTGTTTTTACCACCTTCAGGAATTTCATAAACGCGCATCCAAAAAACCTTTCCTTTTTGAGTGAAAAACATCATATATTGATGGTTCGTTCCTACAAATAAATGCTCTAGGAAATCTTCGTTTCTGGTTGTAGCTCCTTTCTGACCTCTACCACCTCTATTTTGAACTTTGTATTCTTCGAGGTTTGTACGCTTTAAGTATCCTGCATTCGAAATGGTAACGACTACTTTCGTATCGGGAATCATGTCTTCTATACGCATGTCTCCACCCGCATATTCTATGATAGATCTTCGCTCATCACCGTACTTATCTTTGATGTGAAGTAACTCATCTTTTATAATTTGGTAACGTCTAGGTTCATTGGCTAAAATATCCTTTAGATCAGAAATCGTTAGCATGATTGCATCAAATTCTGCACGTAATTTATCCTGTTCTAAGCCTGTTAATTGACGCAAACGCATTTCTACAATTGCTTTTGCCTGAATGTCTGTTAATTCAAAACGCTCAATTAAACTTTCTCTTGCTTGATCTGCATTAGAAGAAGCTCTGATTATTTTTATTACTTCATCAATATTGTCAGATGCGATAATTAACCCCTCTAATATATGAGCTCTCGCTTCTGCTTTCTTTAATTCGAATTCTGTTCTGCGAACAACTACTTCATGTCTGTGCTCAACAAAATAATGAATTAATTGTTTTAAATTTAGTTGCTCTGGTCTTCCATTTACAAGTGCAATATTGTTCACACTAAAAGAAGTTTGCAGTTGCGTGTATTTAAATAATTTATTTAAAACGATGTTAGGAATCGCATCCCGTTTTAAAATATACACAATACGCATTCCATTTCTATCAGATTCATCTCTAATATTGGAAATCCCTTCAATTTTTTTATCATTTACTAATTCAGCAGTTTTTTTAATCATTTCTGCTTTATTTACCTGATAAGGGATTTCTGTAACAATAATGCACTCTCTACCCTTTACTTCTTCAATAACGGCTTTAGCACGCATTACAATTCGTCCACGCCCTGTATGAAAAGCATCTCTTACACCATCATAACCATATATAATACCTCCTGTTGGAAAATCTGGAGCAGTAACGTGCTGCATTAATCCATCAATATCAATATCTCTATCCTCTATATAAGCTATGGTACCATTAATAACTTCCGTTAAATTGTGAGGCGCCATATTTGTTGCCATACCAACTGCGATTCCAGAAGCTCCGTTCACTAATAAATTAGGAATACGAGTAGGAAGAACTGTAGGTTCTTGCAAAGTATCATCAAAATTTAAACGATGATCTACAGTGTCTTTTTCGATATCAGCCAACATATCTTCAGATATCTTCTGCATTCTTACCTCAGTATAACGCATGGCTGCTGGTGAATCTCCATCTACAGAACCAAAGTTACCTTGTCCATCCACCATCATATAACGAACACTCCAGTTTTGAGCCATACGCACCATGGAGTCATACACTGAAGTATCTCCGTGTGGATGATACTTTCCTAAAACCTCCCCAACAATTCTTGCAGATTTTTTATAAGAACCCGTTGCTTTGATTCCAAGTTCATGCATTCCAAATAAAACCCTTCTATGAACTGGCTTTAAACCATCTCTTACATCTGGTAATGCTCTTGAAACGATCACCGACATTGAATAATCAATGTATGCAGCTTTCATCTGTTCTTCTATGTTAATAGGAATTAACTTTTCTCCGTCTGCCATATATATAATTTGATTAAATTTTATTCATTATTTTAAAACAAGGCAAGATACTATTTCTATGAGTATTTACAAAGATTTTAAAGAAGTGAATTGAGTAGAGTTATCAACATTTTTTCATAATTTTTAACACTTTTTTATTTGTTATATATGCAATAGTTTTTTACCTTAGTGTTATAGTAAATTATCAGTTAAACTTTGGATTTGCGTATTTTGTGAGAATCCCCCCAAAAAGAACTAAATTTACATCATATCAATTATAGAAAGAAAAAAGAAAGACAGAAATATGGACGATAATTTTTCACCAAAAGTTAGAGATGTAATTACCTTCAGTAAAGAAGAAGCCCTGCGTTTAGGGCATGAATTTATTGGGACTGAACATCTTCTACTAGGCTTGATAAAAAAAGGAGAAGGAAAAGCAATAGAAATACTCACTGCTTTTGATGTAGACCTAAGTCTGCTGCATAAAAAATTAGAACAACTCAACCCTGCAAACGCTCCTTTTACAGAAAGTACCGACAAACCAATTTTACGTTTAACGAGACAGGCTGAAAAAGCGTTAAAAACAACTTTTCTGGAGGCTAAATTATATCAAAGTGATTCCATTGACACAGCTCATTTATTGCTTTGTATTTTAAGAAACGAAAACGACCCAACTACCAAGTTAATCCATAAGTACAATGTAAATTATGACGAGGCAAAAGCATTGTACAAAGAACTTCACGTTGATGATACAACTATTTCCATAGATCCGATAGCGGAAACTCCAGCTGATGACGAATATGCTTCAGGAAAAACAAATCCTTTTAACCAACCTCAGAAAGAAAAAACTGCTCAAAAATCTAAAACCCCTGTTTTAGATAATTTTGGAAGGGATTTAACAGCGTTAGCAAACAGAGGAATGCTGGACCCAGTTGTTGGAAGAAAAAAAGAAATTGAGCGTGTTTCTCAAATTCTAAGTCGAAGAAAAAAAAATAACCCAATGCTAATCGGTGAACCTGGTGTTGGTAAATCGGCTATTGCAGAAGGACTGGCCTTAAGAATTGTCGATAGAAAAGTATCGAGGATTTTATTTGACAAGCGAATTGTTTCTCTCGACTTAGCAAGTTTAGTTGCTGGTACAAAATACCGTGGTCAATTTGAAGAACGGATGAAAGCATTAATGAACGAGCTTGAAAAAAATGAAGACATTATTTTATTTATAGATGAAATTCACACGATCGTTGGTGCAGGAGGTGCTACCGGCTCATTAGATGCTTCTAATATGTTAAAGCCAGCTTTAGCAAGAGGAGAAATACAATGTATTGGTGCAACTACGTTGGATGAATTTAGAACAAATATAGAGAAAGATGGCGCCTTAGAACGTCGCTTTCAAAAGGTAATTGTAGAACCGACTTCAGTAGAAGAAACTGTGAAAATTTTACAAAACATAAAAAGTAAATACGAAGAACATCACCATGTAAATTATACCGATGATGCTATTGAAGCTTGTGTAAAACTAACGAACAGATACATGACGGATCGATATCTTCCAGACAAAGCTATTGATGCTTTGGACGAAGCAGGATCTCGGATTCACATTACAAATATTGTCGTTCCTGGACAGGTCTTAGAATTGGAAACGCAATTAGAAATCATTAGGGATAAAAAAACAAAAGCAGTAAACGGACAAAAGTACGAAGAAGCTGCAAAGTTACGCGATGATGAAAAGAATATGGAAGCTGCTTTGAACTCTGCTCAAAAACAATGGGAAGACGATTCTAAGTTAAATAGAGAAATCGTTACCGAGGACAATGTTGCCGAGGTCGTTTCTATGATGACGGGAATCCCTGTAAATAGAGTTGCAGAGGCAGAAAACCATCGATTACAAGAATTACCAATATCTATTAAGGGCAAGGTAATTGGTCAAGATGAAGCTGTTACTAAAGTTGTAAAAGCAATTCAAAGAAATAGAGTTGGATTGAAAGATCCAAACAAACCAATTGGCTCCTTTATTTTCTTAGGACAAACAGGTGTTGGTAAAACCCAATTAGCGAAAGTCTTAGCGCGTGAATTATTTGATTCTGATGATTCGTTAATTAGAATTGACATGAGTGAGTACATGGAAAAATTTGCCATCTCTCGCTTGATTGGAGCCCCTCCTGGTTATGTTGGTTATGAAGAAGGAGGACAACTAACTGAAAAGGTAAGAAGAAAGCCCTATGCTGTAATCTTGTTAGATGAAATAGAAAAAGCACATCCAGATGTGTTCAACATGTTACTGCAAGTTTTAGATGATGGATATATTACGGATAGCCTTGGGCGAAGCATCGATTTTAGAAATACCATCATTATCATGACTTCTAACATAGGCGCACGTCAATTAAAAGACTTTGGTGGTGGAGTTGGTTTTGGTACTAGTTCGAAAAAAGAGCAAGCAGACGCGCACGCAAAATCTGTAATTGAAGACGCTCTAAAGAAATCTTTTGCTCCTGAATTTTTAAATAGAATTGACGATGTAATTGTGTTTAATGCACTCGAAAGAGAAGACATTCACAGCATTATCGATATTGAATTAGAAAAATTATTGAGTAGAATTGCTGATTTAGGCTATACGCTTCAATTAAGCGAAAAAGCAAAAGATTACATAGCAGACAAAGGGTTTGATAAAAAATATGGGGCTAGACCGCTTAAAAGAGCCATACAGAAATACATCGAAGATGCTTTGTCAGAAGAGATTGTAAATTCTAAGCTGTCAGAAGGAGATACCATTACAATGGACCTTAACAAAGCTGAAAGCAAGCTGACGATTAAGATCAAAAAAGGAAAAAAAACTCCCGAAAAAAGAACTGAAGTAGAAACGAAAAATGAGTCAAAAGCAAAGGCTTAATTGTAAAAACCCAAACGTTTGTTTGGGTTTTTTTATAGACAACTACTTCAAAACATTAAAGGACTCCTCCGACTAATCATGATAGCAAACCGAGGATACGAGCCATGCAAAAGACAATAATATAAAAGTTAACTCCTTAAGGTTGCTTTTGGTCTTTCTAAACTAGGCATAGAATTTGCTCGTAAAAAAAATCAATCTACCACTGTTGCTGCACTGTATTTTTCAAAATCAAATATCCAGCGGTTTGGAATTGGCTTGGAACAACGGTTTTACTTTAAATCTAGTGATTCAAGTTTGAGAGGCTTTCATGCGGGTCCCAGCGTCGGGTACTTACAATTAAAAGAGAACTATTATGATGAAACATATGAGGTGTTTTCTATTGCTGGTAAATTTGGACATCAATGGTTCATAAGCAAACATCATAGTGCAGACCTTTTTAGTGGCCTTAGATTTTTAGTTGGTAGTGAAACCAATACAGAAGAACTCTCTTTTGGGATCGGTCTTTCTTTAGGCTGTACTTGGCAGTAGACTAAAATAATTCTTTAACATCAATCTCAAGAGAAGTAATGAATTCGGAAGCCTTTACAATATCATAATGCATCACACGGTCCTCTTTTACAATGGGTATTTTTTGACGAAACAATCCAATAATAGATTCTAAAAAAGGAGCCGTTTTTCCGTTTCCAAAACTCAAAGCTTGCGATGCTGTATACAATTCTATCGCTAAAATATTTTGTAAATTATCTACTACTTTTTTGCATTTTGTGGCTGCATTTGCCCCCATGGAGACATGGTCTTCTTGCCCATTACTGGACTCAATAGAATCTACACTTGCAGGAGTTGCATATTGCTTATTTTGACTCACAATACTTGCTGCCGTATATTGTGGGATCATAAAACCAGAATTCAAACCAGGATTTGCAACTAAAAAAGGAGGTAAATGTCGATGTCCAGAAACTAATTGATAGGTTCTTCTTTCTGATATATTTCCTAATTCTGAAATTGCAATGGCTAAAAAATCCAACCCTAAAGCAAGGGGTTGACCGTGAAAATTACCTCCAGAGATAATTTCGTCTTCCTCCACGAAAATATTTGGATTATCGGTAACAGAATTCACTTCTGTTAAAAAAGTCTTTGTCACAAAACGAATAGTGTCTTTGGTTGCTCCATGAACTTGGGGCATACACCTAAACGAATAAGGATCCTGTACATGTTTTTTTTCTTGTGAAATTAACGCACTATCCTTTAGTAAATTTTTAATTCTACGGGCGGTTTTCAGTTGACCATCATGAGGTCTAACAGCATGAATTAATTCGTTAAAAGGCTCTATTCTGCCATCAAAACCTTCCAAAGAAACGGTTCCGATTACATCTGCTAAATAGGATAGCTTGTGCGCTTTTAAAAGCGTATAAATACCATATGCAGCCATAAACTGTGTGCCATTTAGCAATGCTAGGCCTTCTTTTGACTGAAGATTAATTTTTTCCCAAGAAAAAATTTGTGCTAACGCTTCAGTGGTTATTTTTTCATTCTTATAATACACTTCTCCCAATCCTATTAAAGGCAACGCTAGATGAGCTAAAGGAGACAGATCACCAGAGGCACCCAAAGAGCCTTGCTCATAGATAACTGGTGTAATATCATTATTATAAAACTCAATCAATCTTTCTACGATTACCAATTGAACTCCAGAATGACCATGACTTAATGCTTGAATCTTAAATAAAATCATGAGTTTTACAATCTCACTCGGAACTTCGTCACCAGTACCACAGGCATGGCTCATTACTAAGTTCTCCTGAAGCTTTTGGAGGTTATCGTCATTAATCTTTACATTATACAAAGCTCCAAAACCTGTATTAATACCATATATAGGACGCGAAATCGATTTCGTTTTTGTATCTAAATAAGATCTACATGTTTGAATTCTTTGAATTGCGGCATCAGATAATGCTAACTTTTTATCCAAGGAAATAATTTCTTGAATTTTAGTTAAATCTAAAGGAAGTGAATCTATGTAATGAACTATTTCCATATCTTATGTAATTTGAAATCAAAAGTGCAAATTCAGTTCTGTTTGTGCAACTAATTTAACTTTTTATATGTACTTATGTATGCTTCTATCCTCTATATTTGTGGTCAAATTAAATGTTATTAAATGAAACAGATAAGTATTATTGCTCTTATATTACTCAATATGATCTCTTGCTCGAGAGAACATCCAAAAGAATACCTCACCATTGCTGGGAAATTAGAAAATAACAAACAGCGTACAATTTCTATTTTAAACCGAACAGGAAGAGTCATTAAAAATATTTCTATCAAAGAAAATGGCGCTTTTAAAGATACGTTAAAAGTATCTGAACCAGCTATTTTCACATTTCAAACGGATAGAACAAACAGAACTCTAATATATTTAAAAAATGGTTTTGATCTTTTTATTAAAGGAGATTCAGAAAAATTCACAACCAGTTTCGAGTTTACTGGAATCGGAGCTTCTAACTCAAACTTTATCAAAGCTCAATTAGAAAAAAACAGAAAAATTGGAGACCCAAATCGTATTTTATCACTTGAAAAAGAAGCGTTCATTGCAGAAATTAATGGACTAAAAAAAGGATATGATAGTATACTGTCTTCATACAAAGATATAGAGAACTCCCTCGCTGAGATGGTTAGAAGTCAAAACAAGCAACTTTGCGAATATCTTGAAAATAATTATGCCTCTGGTGTAAAATTTAAAAAAGGAGCACCTTCTCCTGCTTTTGAAAATTATATTGCTGTAAATGGTGAAAAAAAATCACTAAGCTCCTACAAAGGAAAATATGTGTACATCGACGTATGGGCAACATGGTGCGGACCTTGTATCAGAGAAATTCGACCATTGGAAAATTTAGAAAAAGAATATCACGAAAAAAACATTGCTTTTGTAAGTATTTCTATAGATGAATCTAGAAGAAACGGTGGCTCTTGGGAAGCGACAGAAACCAAATGGAGAAATTTTATCAAAGGTAAACAAATGAGTGGTATTCAATTGTGGGCTGGAAAAGATCAAAGTTTTCAACAAGAATACCAAATAACTGGAATACCAAGATTCATTTTAATTGATCCACAAGGAAATATAGTTGATGCGAATGCTAAAAGACCTTCAGACCCAGAGTTAAAAACCTTATTCAATTCTTTAAAAATTTGATACAATAAGAATCAAAAAAAAGCGAAATCTAAATTTAGATTTCGCTTTTTTTTTATGAGTGAAAAATCATTATTCATCATAAACACCCATTTGTGCATATTTATCCATTCTTTTTGAAACCAACGCTTCATCATTCAGGTCTTTTAACTCTTCGAAAGCAGCAATAATTTGCTCTTGAACCGCCTTAAAAGCTCCCTCTCTGTCGGTATGTGCACCTCCAACAGGTTCTTGAATAATTCCGTCTATTAATTTTAAATTTTTCATATCTGAACCTGTTAATTTTAAAGCCGCCGCAGCTTGTTCTTTAAACTCCCAACTTCTCCATAAAATAGAGGAACAGGATTCTGGAGAAATAACTGTATACCAGGTATTTTCCATCATATAAACTCTATCTCCTACTCCAATCCCTAAAGCACCACCTGAAGCCCCTTCACCAATAACAATTGTAATAATTTGCGTTTTTAAACGAGTCATTTCTAGAATATTCCTCGCAATTGCTTCTCCTTGTCCGCGTTCTTCAGCTTCTAAACCAGGATAGGCACCGGGAGTGTCTAGTAGGGTAACAACAGGAATTCTAAACTTTTCAGCCATTTTCATGAGGCGCAAAGCTTTACGGTATCCCTCAGGGTTGGCCATTCCAAAATTTCTGTACTGACGTGTCTTTGTGTTGTACCCTTTTTGTTGCCCAATGAACATAAAAGATTGATCACCTATTTTACCCAAACCACCAATCATGGCTTTGTCATCTTTTACATTTCTATCTCCATGTAATTCCATAAAGGTATCTCCACACAAGGCCTTAATATAATCTAAGGTATAAGGTCTATTAGGATGTCTAGATAATTGAACTCTTTGCCAAGGTGTTAGATTCTTATAAATATCTTTTCTAGCAATTGCTAGTTTTTTTTCAATTTTTTTACAGGTAGCTGTTACATCTACCTCACTCTCTTTACCTATATCATGACACTTAACTAGCTGATCTAAAAGCTCTTTAATAGGCATTTCAAAATCTAAATATTCCATATTGTAATTATTTGATTTTAGTTGTTTTGAGACGCAAACATACTATAAAATTAATTGTTTTTTTAAAAAAAAAGTTAGTTTTTACTAACAGATTTTTCTTTGATTTTATTTCTAATACTGTTTTTATTCTTGATCATTCCGTTTAACAAAACGACAAATAAAACGATGAAAGCGCCAAAGTAAAATTCTGGATTCATTTTTTCTTCTTCACCAAAAATAAAAAGTGCCAAAATAATCGCATAAATAGGCTCTAAATTAAGCGTTAAGATTACCGTATAGGGAGACAAATATTTCATCACTTTAACAGAAGTAATAAAAGCATAAGCGGTACAGATGCTACCCAAGATTAAAAGGTATCCCCAATCCGCCTTTGATATTTCAAAAAAAGATGCAGAAAAACCATTTGTAAACAACAAATAAACTGTAATAAAAACAACTCCAAAAAATAATTGATACAGAGAAATCTTACCTGCATCGTATTTTTGAATGAAAAGACCATTAAAAACTGAAAAAAAAGCACTTAATAATGAAGAAATTAATGCGTAAAATATACCCAATTGGTATTGACTCTCAAAATTAAAAATAATATACAAGCCAATACACACACAAAAACCCAATACTAATTCTAATACTTTAATGCTTCTTTTAAAAAAAAGAGGTTCTATCAGAGAAACAAAAAAAGCACCAGTACTCATGGTTACTAATGCTACAGAAACGTTGGAAACTTTGATCGCTTTAAAGAAAAATATCCAATGCAAAGCGATAAGAATACCTGTCACAAAAAACTTAGCAATGGCTATGCGATCTACTTTAAAGGATTTCTTACGTATCAAAAAATAAATAAAAATAAAAACTACTGCCAAAGACATTCTATACCAAACTAAAGGGATGGCCTCTAGGCTTATTAATGCTCCTAAAATGGCAGTAAAACCCCAAATTAAAACAATTAGATGTAATAGTAAATAATTTTTAAGCCTACTTTCTTGCATTTAAGTATAAATAAATAGCCAAACAGCCGAAAATAATATTAGGCATCCAAACATATAGGAGCGCGTTAACACCTGCAACTCCTCCTAAAACTTCCGCTATTTTCATCAAGAAAACATAGAGGAACATTATACCGATACCGATTGCTAAATTAACTCCTGTTCCACCTCTTCTTTTTCTAAAAGCGAGCGCAACAGCAATAATAGTTAGTATAAAAGAAGCTATGGGTAGACTGGTTCTTTTATAAAATTCAACTAAATACGCATTTAAATTTTTGACTCCTCGCTTTTTAGAAATATCAATAAACTTCATCAATTCTCCCGAAGGCATTTCTTGAGATAATGCCGATTTATAAATTAAATCTTTAGGAGTAAAGTTAAAAACAGTATCTATTTTTGTACCAGAGGAAATTTCATCTCGGGTATTATAAATTTTACGCATTTTCCAATTAGAAAGATTGAAGGTTGAATCTTCGTCGTTGTAGCGAATTCTATTTGAAACTAATTTTGATTTTAATTGGATTCCATCATAAACTTCTGAGGTAAAATCATATCCAGAGTTAGATTCTGTATTAAAATTCCTTATAAAGATGTAAGTACTATCTGTTAGCTGTAAACTAAACTCTCTTACAAATTTTAATTCGTTTTTTTGTCTTCTGTTTTTTATATATTCTTTTTCAAATTTCTTTCTTTCTTTACTGCTATTCGGCACCACAAAATGATTCATTCCGAGAGAAATGATCGTTATAAGAGATGCTCCAATAAAATAAGGATATAAAAACCGTGTAAAAGATATCTTTGCGTTGTTAATAGCAATAATCTCTGTATTATTAGAGAGCTTAGAAGTAAATAAAATTACCGCAATAAATAACGCCAATGGCATAAATGTATTTGCGTAATAGATGATAAAATTCTTATAATATTCATCGAGAACTTGGTAAAATCCTAAATCTGGATGCTCTAAGAAATTATCAATCTTTTCCGATATATCTATGGCAATTGCTATAGGAATTAAGATCAATAGCGTAAACAAAAAAGTTACCAAAAATCGTTTTAATATGTACCAATCTATAATTTTCAAAAGCGCAAGGTTATTTTATTATTCTACTCTTATTATTTTATAAACGTTTGTTCATTTGTTTGACCATCATGTCTTTCCATTCTCTAAAATCTCCGGCTAAGATATGTTTTCTTGCTTCCCGAGTTAACCAAACATAAAAGCCTAAATTGTGTATGGAAGCAATCTGCTTTCCTAACATTTCTTTTGCTGCAAAAAGATGACGTAAATAAGCTTTTGAATACATGGTATCTACCCAAGTAATAGCCATATCATCTATTGGAGAGAAATCTTCTTCCCATTTTTTATTTTTAATATTGATGGTTCCATGTGCTGTAAATAACATTCCGTTTCTAGCATTTCTTGTAGGCATTACACAATCGAACATGTCGATTCCCAAAGCAATATTTTCTAAAATATTAATCGGAGTTCCTACTCCCATTAGATATCTAGGCTTGTCTTCTGGCAAAATTTCGGTAACAACCTCGGTCATTGCATACATTTCATCTGCAGGCTCCCCTACAGAAAGACCTCCAATTGCATTTGCTTGAGCACCTGCATTGGCAATATACTCTGCAGATTGTCTTCGTAAATCTTTGTACGTACTTCCTTGGACTATTGGAAAAAAGGTTTGTTCAAATCCATATTTAAAGGGTAGTTTTTCTAAATGATTGATACATCTATCCAACCACCTATGTGTCATATGCATCGAACGTTTGGCATAATTATAATCACAAGGATAAGGAGTACACTCATCAAAAGCCATGATAATATCTGCACCTATTGTGCGTTGAATTTCCATGACGTTTTCCGGTGTGAAAAAGTGCGTAGAACCGTCTATATGACTTTTAAATTTAACCCCTTCTTCGTTAATTTTTCTTCTTCCTGAAAGCGAATACACTTGATATCCACCTGAATCTGTTAAGATGTTACGATCCCAATTCATAAACTTGTGCAAACCTCCAGCCTTTTCTAAAATCTTGATCCCAGGACGAAGATATAAGTGATAGGTATTCCCTAAAATGATATCCGGATTTATTTCATTTTTAAGTTCTGTTTGATGAACCCCTTTTACAGTTCCAACAGTTCCTACCGGCATAAATATTGGGGTTTCAATAGATCCATGATCAGTAGTGATCACTCCTGCTCTTGCCTTACTTTTTGGGTCCGTAATTTTTAAGTCGAATTTCAAGCGTTTATATTTTGATGATTTCTAATCGTTAAAATTAATTACAAAGTGAAGAACGTGTATAACTAAGTTGCGCGCTCATTTGTGTATTTTAAATAAATTCTCAATTCATTGGCTGCAAAGATAAGACTATTTAAGAATTGATGATACAAATTGAATCGTTATAAAAAAGGCTCTTACATATTCCTACAATAATAAAAATAGGGTGATTGTTAAAAATTACCACCGTTTCTTTTTAGATGCAAAGCCTGAATTACTCTTTTTAGATTTTGAAGAATTTTTTCTAAAGGAAGCACTTTTTTTGTTAAAATCATTTTTTGAAGGAGCCGACTTTTTCTTTGAAACAAGTTTATTGGTATTCTTTTTAATAGAGGAAGCTTCTGCTGTTTTGGAGGAAGTTGAAATCATTGTATTGATTTCTTTCATTTCCTCTTCTGTCAACTCTCTCCAATCTCCCGTTTGTAAATATCCTAACTCAACATTCATAATTCGAGTTCGCTTTAACTTCGTGACTTCATAATCTAAATATTCACACATTCTTCTAATTTGCCTATTTAGACCTTGAGTTAAAATAATTTTAAATATTTTATCAGCGACTTTTTCTACCAAACAATTATTTGTTACGGTTCCTAAAATAGGAATTCCATTCCCCATTTTTTCTATAAAATTTTCTGAAATAGATCTATTTACAGTAACAAAATATTCTTTCTCATGATTATTTCCTGCTCTTAGAATTTTATTCACGATATCTCCATCATTTGTTAAGAAAATTAAACCCTCTGAAGGTTTATCTAAACGGCCTATTGGAAATAACCTCTCTGGATAATTAATGTGCTTTATGATGTTTTTGGGTTCTCTCTCATCTGTTGTAGAAACAATGCCAACAGGCTTATTTAATGCAATATACAAAGTGGTGTTTTGAGGTTTTACAACCCTCCCATCTAATTTTACAAGATCTTTCTTACCAACTCTATTTCCTAATTGAGTTGGTTTCCCATTAATGGTAACCCTCCCTTCATTGATAAATTTTTCAGCCTCTCTTCTAGAACACATTCCTGACGAGCTGATGTATTTATTTAAATTTGTTGTAGGTTGTTTCTTAGCATCCAAAATGAAAAAATTTTAACAAAAGTAAGTATAAGATTATAATTCTATCGTTCTAAAAGTTAAATTAATCCTTGGCGTGTTTACTTTTTTTGTGGGTGGCAACCTGTGCAACCAATTCGTCTGGGTTCCTTTTTTCATCACCAATAAGCTGCCATTTTCTAAAAAAAGATCAATTCTTTCTTTGCTCTTCTTATGTTTAAAAGAAAATTTACGTTGCGCACCCAAAGATACTGATGCGATCGCTCCTTCTTTCTTCAACATTTTCTCTCCATCGGAATGATATCCCATTCCCTCTTCTCCCGAATGATATAAATTTAACAGACAAGAATTGTAGGTTTCTCCACTTGCTTTTTCTACAATGGCTTTTAGCGCTAATAGTTCTTTGGTAAATATTTTTGCTTGCTTTGTTACTTTAGAATAGGTGTAAGCAAATGCTGATTCACCATACCAAGCAACTTTTCTTTTGGTTGTTATTTTTTTACCAAATATAATTGCTTCATCAGGCTCAAAATCTATTGTCTCTCTAAAGGTTTTGTAATAAAAGTTACATTGACTTTTATCCAATAGTATTCCATGATAGTTTGTCTCCCCATCATAAGGAAGAATATTTTTAGTAGTTTCTGAAGAAAACAAATCCATAGGTAAAAATAAAAAACAATATGGTTAGTTTCAACTATTCATCAATTAATTTTAATAGGAATCCTTAAGAGATTAAAATGAAATAATAAATAAAAATGTACAAGGAAGTACGATTAGATAAAATCTAGCTTACTAAAAGACTTATTTAAAATGGAGACATCATCAACTTGAAGCCATTGGTCTAAAACTGTTGCATAAATTGATCTAAAATCTACAGTATGTATTAAATCGCCATTTTTGTCTAGTTTTGAAAGATTTGGAGCAGCATTATAAAACCCTTTCGTTTTTAAATCCTCGCCGATGACAAATACATTATTTGCAGCTCCATGATCTGTTCCACCAGCTCCATTTTGCTGAACTCTTCTTCCGAATTCAGAAAACGTAAGGATCAGAGTATCTTTAAACGTATTGTGTTGTTTTAAATCATTGACAAAAACCTCCATAGCAGTACTAAATGTCTTCAATAAGTTACTTTGTCTGTTCGCTTGATTTGCATGGGTATCAAAACCTCCCATAGAAGCATAATAGACTTTACTCTCTAAATTTGAATTGATAAATTCAGCAGTTGTTTTTAGTTGTTTTCCAAAAGGATTTTTAGGATATGTGAACTCACTTTTATATATTTTTGAGGTCTCATAAATATATTTTGCAGAAGATTTTGCTTCAATCATTGTTTTGTAGAGATATCCTAAATTGTGTTCGCTAAGGTGGCTATCACTTTGATGATTTATAATCTTCTTAAAATAAGGGGTCTGTGTATTTTGAAATAATGTACGTGGATTTTTTGTGGCAATACCGTTGCTGTTTTTTCCTTTCATAATTAAAGACAAAGTGTCATCTAATTCAATTCCCATATAAGGTATTTTCCCATATTGCTCTATATATCTACCCAACCAACCTGTATCTAAATATTCATTTGCACCACTTGCGGTTTGCCAAATATCTGAAGATCTAAAATGAGATCTACTCGGATTCGGATATCCAACGTTATTAATAATTGATAAATACCCTTGATCATATAGGTTTTTTAATGG
>Ga0209094_1000339_pt1 | contig 35359 bp, 28 predicted proteins | sample COGITO_mtgs_1004_2_FD_184790 | JGI IMG/M metagenome (GOLD analysis project Ga0209094, IMG submission 184790) | Pelagic marine microbial communities from North Sea - COGITO_mtgs_100430 (SPAdes) (version 2) | ecosystem: Environmental > Aquatic > Marine > Epipelagic ... | reverse complement strand
TTAGACACAATCCCAGAAATGGAGCCGCCTCCATCAGTTATAACTTCGTTCTTAAAACTTGCAAATGAACTCGTTTCTAATATAAAATTGTAATACGAAAAGCCTGAACAACGTTGAACGTTTTTATGACTGTCATAATCATCTGCTGGATCAACAAAAGGCTGACCTACAGAGCTGATTGGAAACTCGACCTTGTCGAAAGTAACGAAAACCCCTATATCCTTGCTTTCAAGTATGGACACTGATTTTGGAATAATCATTTCTGTACTTGCAGATCTAAAAATATGAGATGGATACCTGTTTGAGGTCAAGGTCTCAACTTCACCGTCCTTAGTATTTCCTCCAATCGTATATACACCATCTCCGCTTTTTACCTCTCCTAAAAACAATCCTTTTAAGTAAATATAAACTTCTCTACCCTTATTAAACCGATTGTATGAATTGACTTGATTTAATGTGATTTTAATTGCATCTGTTGCATTTTCTGTTGAATTTTGAATAAAAAATTCTTTATAAAAATTCCCTGTTAAATCCGATGAAGAAACAAAGCCTTTAATGGCTATTTCTGAAGAAATTAAAGTGGCATCTTCTCCTGAGTAAAACTGACTTTTTAATTGTTCGATTGTAATTAACTGGACGTGTCCAGTTTCAATGCGCTCTAAAAGAGTCTTTAAATTTTTGTTTTCTTCATCCCCTAAACTTTCTGGGACCGAAAAATCGTCGTCTTGTACACAAGACACAATAGCAACACTCGCTAAGAGTGCTAGTAGATAGTTTTTGAAATTAATTGTTTTCATGTGTTTATATTTTTTGTGTTATTAGAATCTAAGATTAAGGTTTATGAAGTAAGTGGTCCCACGACCAAACCAGTATTTCGGTCCAAAACGTCGTTTTGGGGCACTCGTATCTTCTTTTAAAGATTGAAAATTAGCGTTACGCCCTTGCTCGAATCCACCCGTTTTAAATTGGGTATTCAAAATGTTGTTTAAACTTACAAACAGACTGATGTACTTGTTACCCACTTTCCAAGACTTCCCTCCTACGGCATTCCATAGCATATAAGAATCAAATTTTTCTTGTCTTAGCAACTCTTTTGCAAGTGTTGGATCGTAGTCTGGAAATGGAATCCCATCCGTATCCAGATAAAAATTCTCAGTACGCGTTAAAGGAGACACATCAACATAAGCATTGGACATAAAGTTTGCCGTGGTACCAAACCACCAGTAGTTAGGGTCGCGGTATTCAAAACCTAAAGAAGCAGCCCGTTGTGGGCCTCCTGCAATTTTATAATTTTCCAAGTTCGCTTCCCCGAAATTTAATCCATCAATAAAGTCACTAGAAGTTAATAATAAATTTGGATTGTTGTCATAGGTATATTGACCTACAGAAGCAACTCCTGTTAATTTAATGGTTGGCGTCACTTGCGCTTCAATCCCAAATTCGATTCCTAAATGTCTTTTGTCAATTCCTTCAAGAACTTCTTGTACAAAAGCAGTGCCTGAATCCACTCCACTAATTCCATCTGCATAATAAAACGAAACTTCATTCGCATCTTGCATCTTGGTGAAATACCCCGTCAATCTTGTTTTGACAATCGGAGATTTATAAATATAGTTCAGATCAAACGTGCTGATTTTTTCTTCGTTAATACCAAAGCCCGATTGGTCTCCTACAATGGTATGGTTATCTCTTGAACTAGAAAAGGTATTACGAATGGTTGGTGCCTTTGTTAAATAACCCACATTGGCAACTAATAAATGCTTTCCAGAAAATTTATACGTGAATCCACCTTTAGTACCGATGCCTGTAAACTCTACTTTTTCGCCTTTACCTAGTGAGTTGTCTGCATAAACTTCACTTTGATACAGGCCTTCTCTTTGGTAACTCGTTTTAGTATTGCTGACCGCCAAGAAAAAGTCTACCTTATTGTATGTAAACTGAGCTTGTGCAAACATGCTAAGTATGTTCGCCTCTAAGTTGTAGTTATATCTAAAGGTGTCGCCTTCGCCAACAATTTGGTTTGGGTTTTGCAAGTCAAACTGAACTTGGTCAAAAGAATCTATATTTAAATAGCCTGTAGTACTTCCTAACATGTCAATGATTTCTGCAAAATTATGCGACTTTAGACGTTTGTAGTTGATGGCTGCATTTAAGGTTACATGTTCAGAGATTTCTGAGTTAATGATGGTATTCACCGATAATTGTGTGTCGTCACTACGGTCTTCATACAACACATAGGCCGCATTATCCCCTGTAATATTGTTGGTGACGTTGGCGTCGTAAAGACGGTTCCAATCTAATTGACCTTCTTCCGTGAAATTTTGGTAAGCGTCATAAGCACCCGCTAAATCAGGTCCGTCCGTGTCTGCCAAAAAATAACTTGGCAAGCCTTGGTAATAAGAAGGACTTGGATTGGCACCACCGGCATAATCCAAACGGCTATTTCCGAGCTCTCCAAATTGGTAAGCAATATTGGTGTTTAGACTTGTTTTATCTGTGAAGTCCCAGTAATGGTTCAACATCAAAACAGGCTCTGCAATCCGTTTGACACGCGAGTTGCGTTTTTCACCATCTTGGTAACCCCAATATTCGTTGTACTTAATATTTTTTAGATCGTACACTTCTTGCGTATTTGGAGATGATTTTCCACGCTTGTTTGGTGTATAAAATCCTGTAAAGTTTAAGCTATGCTTATCGTTTACTTTCTTTTCAACTGCTACAAAAAATGAATTTGCATTGTAAAATGTTCCATCTTGATAGCCTTCATTACCCCAACGTCTTCCTAAAGAAAATGCATAAGACCAGTCGCCTTTCACCACCCCAGAAGCATGGGTTGCCATGACTCTGTTGGTGTAACTTCTGTTAGAAGATGAATAGGTGACACGAGAACCACTTTGGTATTCAGATGCTCTTAGGTTAATATTGGTGGTTCCTAAGATCCCTCCAAAATTATAAGAGGAAGGCGCTAGACCTGTGGTTAACTCTTGGTTTCTAAGGATGTCATTTAAACCTCCCCAGTTGCTCCATTGTGGTCTTCCATTGTATATTTTATTCATTTCGATACCGTTCATCAACACAGTTCCATTATCGGAATTGAGTCCACGAACTCTAAAAAAGGAGGAACTAAATTCAAAGGCTGCTGCGCGTTGAAATATGTCCTGAGAGGAGGCTAACAATCCGGTAATATTGTCTGCACCGCTCGTATCAGAATTTAACTCATCATCTGATAATGTAATCGTAAACAAATCGTCATCTGAATTGTCTACTTCAAGCATCATGTCTTGAATGTCCAATATTTGTCCTTCTGAGACAATAATAGGATAGCGTGCAACTAGATAGCCGACTCTCTTTAGAGAAAGAAATTGTTCTCCAAGAGGAACATTTGAAGAAAACTTAAATTCGCCTAATGCGTCGGTGAGCGTATTAAGTTGCGTGTGTTCAAAATGCACTAATACCCCTTCAAGGGGTTGGTCTGTTAGCATATCTTTAATACTCCCCTGCACTATCGTTTGCTGAGCGAACGAAAAGAAAATATTAAAGAATACAAACAGACCACATAAATTGGGTATGTTCATATTAATAAATTTGGGTTAAAAAATTATATGTCTAAAACAAAAATATACTTCTTGTTTTAATTTCTTTACTTTTGTGAACAACTTAAAAACCAATTTTCTTTAAACTAAAACTATGACTCAAAAATTTATTTCAAATACACTGCTGATCTTCAGCTTGTTGTGTCTTACAATAGGCCAGGCGCAAGAAAAAAGAAAATTTAAAATTCATACGGTTGCGTTTTATAATGTTGAAAACCTCTTTGACACAATCAATGATCCCAATAAATATGATGAGGCTAGCCCTATTATGAAGCTTAAAACTGATTTGGAGGGTGTTTATAAAAAGAAGGTCCAAAATATGGCAAAGGTTATTTCTCAAATAGGAAGTGAAGGGTCTAAAAATTCGCCTGCAATCATTGGACTCTCAGAAGTAGAAAACAGGTCTGTTGTAGAAGATTTAGCCAATGATCCTGCGCTCTATTCAAAAGATTATGGGATTGTACATTTTGATTCGCCAGACGAGCGTGGAATTGATGTCGCATTAATGTATCAAAAAACATTATTCACACCATTAAGTTCAAGTTCTCACGAGCTAAAACTCATGGATGACAGCAAAGACAAAAGAGATTACACAAGAGATCAACTGCTGGTCAGCGGGTATTTAGAGGGTGATTTGATCCATGTGATTGTAAACCACTGGCCTTCTAGAAGTGGTGGAGAAGCCAAAAGTCGTTCCAAACGTATGGCAGCAGCAGCCCTTAATAAGCGTTTGATTGATTCTCTTCAATCCAACGATCCCTATGCCAAAATATTTACGATGGGAGATCTTAATGACAATCCTGATAATGATAGTGTAAAGAAAATCCTAGAAGCTGAAGGGGATAAAAGTCTCGTAGGATTCAAGGGGATTTACAACCCAATGGAAGCGATCTATAAAACAGGGATTGGAACCAATGCGTACAAAGGGGTTTGGTTTCTATTTGATCAGATTTTGGTGAGCAAACCGCTGCTAGATGACGATTATAGTTCGTTTAGGTTCTACAAAGCTGGCATCTTTAATGCACCTTATTTAATTAATAAAAAAGGAAAATACAAAGGCTATCCTTTTCGAAGCTTTACCTATAGTGGATTTATTGGGGGCTATAGTGATCACCTTCCTGTGTATGTGCACGTTATTAAAGAAGTGGAGTAATTCGACTTACCTATATTCATAAAAGAGGCTGTCTGAAAAGACTTTGTTTTGTCAATCTGAACTTGTTTCAGATTCTAGAACAAATTGATTTCCAATATTCTGAGATTCTGAAACAAGTTCAGAATGACAGATTTGTTTGATTTTCAGACAGCCTCTTTTATAAGTACTATACTGGCCACGAATTCCATGGAATAAACAAACAACTTCTTGTAAAGGAAAAAACTCGCTCGAAATTTTTGATTGTATGTTTATTTTTCACAACTTTAACCAGTAATAAGTTATTTATGAATTCACTTAACCTCAATTTCTACAATATTTTAATTGTACTAGGTATAGTGCATGGGATAATTTTTAGCTTCATATTATTTTTCAACCCTAAACTAAAGTCTAAAACAAATATTTTTTTAGCTCTTACTATTCTAGCATTGTGTTTTAGTAATCTACAATATTGGCTTTTAGATGTTGGCTTGTCTCCAGGTTATGAAAACAACAATCTAATATTTATTCCATTTGAGTTCCTAATGGTTCCGATGTTTTTTTTATTTGTGAAAAGTTATTTAAAAAATGATTTCAAAAAACATCATATATTTTTATTATTAGTTCCATTTTCTTCTGCTATTTTCTATCAAATACTGACTGATTTAGCTAGGGTTAACTCAAAAGTTATTGAGTTTTTTAATCTTGTGATTGAGTATGGCTCTCTGTTGTTCTCATTAGTAATCATCTTTTTAGTTTTTAAAAACATAAGAGATTATGAAAAGAAAGTAGCGAACGACTCTTTTAATGAAATTCCAATCACAGTTACTTGGCTTAAACGGATTCTAATCTTTGGTTTTTTTCTTTGCATATTGTGGTTGCTTTCACTTACTGTTTTTGAATCTTATTTTCCCAGTGGATATTATCAATACTATCCTTTATGGATTGGTATTTCTGTACTTATTTATTGGATTGCTTATACTTCAATTTTTCAAAATAGTATTTATGAGGAGCGTGGAGAAATCCGAAATAGAATTATAAAAAGTAGAATCACTAAAGATCAAGACACTTCAAAAAATCAAAATAAATTATTAGAAATTGATGAGCTCTCAGAAAATATCAACCCCAATAAGTTTTCGGAAATTAATAATCTCATTTTAAAGCGTAGGTTATACCTTAAGCCAAAATTAAGTCTTAAAATGATTTCTAAACAGACCAACTTGAGCGAAGGGTATTTATCTCAAATAATAAATTCTAATACAGATAATAACTTTAATGAATATATTAATAATATGCGTGTTGAAAATGCTATAAAATTATTATTAGATGATGATTATTTCAAATACACCATAACTGCAATTGGACTTGAATCTGGTTTTAATACAAAGACAAGTTTTTATAATGCTTTTAAAAAAATCACAGGACATACTCCAAATAACTATAAAAAATTAGTCCAAAATCATTAACAAGTTAATAATTCTGGACTTTAAGATTGTTTTGTTTTTATAATATTGAATCATATAAATTTTTAAAACCCTAAATTATTATGAAAACAACACTAAAAAACAATTTATCAAATTTCAGTCTAGTATTTTTATTAACCCTTCTCTCTTTTAATTCCTGTAGTAAAGATGAGACTATTTCAACAACTCAAAAACAAGGACAAATTAAAGTTGAAATCAAAGAAAGTATAAATAATGTTGATTTAAAAAATCAAGTGGAGAAAAACCTATCAAAAATTAAACAAATATTTGAGATTGCACCACCAAAGAGCATGAGGAAATCTAGTGGAAAAGGGACTGAAAATGATCCTATAAACCTTGAAGACATCCAAATAAAAACAGAAGCTTATAATAGTATAAAAAATGAAAATGGTAAGGTTTCATATACTTTTGAAGTAGATTTCCCTACCGATAACACTAATCTTCATGAAATTATTAATTTACACACCTATTATGACGAAAACAACCAATTGAAGAGTCAATTAATAAAATATGAACTAACAAACGAAGAGTTACTGGTTGCTACTAATAATCAAAGTTTTGATGGCTTTTGGGATAAAATATCCTACCTTGATTTAGAAACGACAGACATAGATTCTAATTCTAAAAAGAATACTTCAGCAAGAAGTGGAGATACATGTTCATGTGAAGATGACGGTCCCGCTACAGTTATATGGGTGCCATATTCTAATAATAGTGGCTATGGAGGTCCTTCAGCATCTGGAGTAGGGTATGCGTTACCTCCTTTAAACTCCTTACCACCTAATGTTATGGCTGCTTTGCAAGCGGCAGGGGTTTTTGTAGGTATAAATTATAACAATTTCGCACCATATGGATATGGTCATAACTATACAACTCCGGTACAGTACTTTTCAACAAATGACTTAACAATACCTGCCTATAACCCTTCAAGTTCTGCGAGTCCATTTAATAATTATTATGCCTATTATTTTTCTGGAATAAAGAATGTTATTAAAGATTACTATGAAAAGGTATATGTGTCACAGATAAATTCTTATGTTACTTCGTCACAAACCACTTTAGTAGACCATATCGTAAAACAAAAAATAATATATGATTTTTTCCAGTTTACTTTTACCCTATATGCTCAAAATAGAACACAATTTTATTATTTGTCATCTGATCACGAATTGACAGAAAACATATTTTATTTTTTAGCCGAAAAAAACAACGGTTCTTTTTATGAGTACACTCAAGCTAAAACCTTTGCTGAAAACACTATTGAGGCGATGATGGATACAACCAGTGACATTGATAGTTTTAATGATATTGTACTTGTTGATGGACCCGAAAATCCTATTACAGATTTAACTGATTTTTTTGAATGTTTTGACGCCACTCAAGACGCTGTAGTTACTGTTTATGCCAAGGAGCCTATTCCGGGATCAGGAGATGCAAACGACGGTAGTTATGTTGGTCATTCTTTTGTGTCTATTTCTCAAGGAGTTAATACGAGTGTTTTTGGTTATTACCCGGTTTCAGACTGGATAAGTCCATTAAACACATCTGGAACAGCCGTTTTAGGAAATGACGGAAGTGGGAATGAAAATTTTACGGCTAGTATTTCAACTAGCATAACAGGAGCTCAACTTCAACAAATAATTAATGCATCAATTAATTTTACATCAACTTATAATTTGAATAACTACAACTGTACTGATTTTGGTATAGAGATTGGAAATCTAGGCGGTCTTGGTCTTCCAGCTGCAAACGGCACATGGCCGGGCGGCAGTGGCTCTAACCCTGGAGCACTTGGATTATATATCAGAAATTTAACCCCTCCAGCTGGGGTTACAACAAATACGACTGCAGGAAATGCACCTGCTACTCATAAAGGATGTTAATTTAAAACAGCAAAAATGAAAAAGATGAAACTAATATTATTATTGACTATAGTGACTTTTAGTTGTAAAACTGAAGATGTAAAAAAAGAGTTGATTTCAGAATTTATTGAAAAAGTGATTTTAGATAAATCATATAATATTGATAACATAAATGAATATTTGGATTTAGAAAAAGATTCTTTAATTCCAGATTCTGAACTATTAAAATTTCTTAATTTTAATATTGACTTCTTAAGAGGTGAAATAAAAGATATGAAACAGCTTGATATTATGTCTTATAAAGACTTTATTGATAACGAAAAATTTAGTTCATATAATATAAATTACCCTAAAAGCGAGGATGTCTTTTTCGTTGTTAAAAAAAACAAGTTAATTACTTCAATTATCGTTAGTGATGATACTAAAATTTTATCTTTTTTTACTGGATTAATTAAACATAAAGATAATATAAACCCGTACATGATAAATAAACGCTGAAATTAGCTTAAAATAATAGCATCTTTTAAATAAAAAAAGCAGCCAAATGGCTGCTTTTTCTATAAGTACTACACTGGCCACGAATTCCATGGAATTCTAGAGAGAATCAAAATTAAGGCGACGGTATAAAAAATCGCGATGGTTTTGTATTTAGGCCCTGATATTAATTTTTTCTTATGTTTAGAATAACCAATCGTTATCAAAGCAACCGCTAAGATATTAATAATTGGATGTTCTACAAGGTATAAGCGTATGTCTGCATTCTTCATAACTTCCCCAACCCCTAAGTTGCTCCACTGTCCAAAACGCTCAGAGGTGAAATACAACAGCAGTCCAATAAGCAATTGAATGTGTGAAACAATCAAGGTAAATAGGGATACTCGAAATGCTTTGGCATCGTAGTCTTTTTTTCCGAAGTAGCCTATAAGGGCTTTAGAAACTGCCAATATAAGTACTGCGAGTACTAAATAGGCCCAATAGGAATGAACTGTTTTGATCATGAGATTTTGGTTTTATGAGTTTTAAAATGTAAAGATACCTGTTTAATTCCATTTATTTTCTGCATCATCACCACCCCAAATCAGAGTCGCCAAATAAGGGTTGTCTATAAAAGGGTTTCTATTGCCTTGAGCAGAGTATATAACCGTATTTCTTTGGTTCTCAAATTCTGATACTGGATCTTCAATGTTCCAAGTTATAAAGAGGTCCAAATCCCCTACCGAGTCAAAACTCTCCCCATATCGTATATTTAAATACAAGATCATACGTGCAACATCGCCACGCCATTCGTCGCCAGGATACCATCCGTTAGATGATGTCAAGTAATTGCCTCCACTTCCATCTGCAAACGCTTTGTTGCTCCGTGTTGAATTAACATCATCATCGCACACTCTTAGGTGATGTAAATCGGTTAAAGCAATATTAGAGCCTAGTAATGATTGTGGGTAAACGTGTTCCGTATTAAATGTCTGAGGTGAATGGGAGTTTGAACCAGAAGTATATTCTTGCCAATAGCGCGTTTCTCCAGTATACATCAAAACAACATTATTTGTATTTGTTAAATCGGCATCCGCATCATATAAATAGTCATGACGTTGTGTGTACGATAATATTGTGGTATGGTTCTCAGATGTATGATTTGCTAATTCAGCATACATTAAATCTGGGTCTGCAACAAACTGAATTCCTGTATAATAACCGATTAAATCGCCTGGAATATTAAAAGAAAAGGTGTCTAATACTGTAATTGACACCACAGCCGATGAACAGGTATTGTTTGGAGTATCGTCATCACAAATACTATACATAAAACTATCCGTACCCAAGTAATTTGTTGGTGGTGTATATTCTACTGAACCATCAGAGTTCAGCACAACAACGCCCAAGGTTTGGGAAGAATCTATTGAAGAAAGGACCGCTTCATCAATGACAGTGTCGTTTTCTAATAGATTGGTAATTATTTTAGAAGTGTTTTGAGAAACATTATGAGCATCGTCTTCCGCAACTGGATTCCCTTGGTCTGCAACGATGATCGTCACTGTTGCTGTAGAGCAATCGGCTGGCGAGTCGTTATCACAGAGTGTATAAGTAAAAGAATCTTCTCCAATAAAATTAACGGCTGGAGTATAGATATACGTATCATCTCTATTGTCAACTATGGTTCCGCCTTCCACTGTGGTTTCATCAAAGGAGGTTATGACCGCATTGTCCTCAACGGTATCATTTGATAATAAGTTTTCAATAATAAAGTCGGTGTCTTCTAGGGCGTCAAAGGAGTCGTCAACTGCTATAGACTGACCTGTATTATTATTGTTTGTATCTGGGTTGCTTGATCCGGAATCATCTCCCGAACTACAATTAATAAACAAACTAGTAAAAAGGAAAATTGGTATAATTTTTTTCATTCTCAAATATATTAAAATTAAAACATAAAGCCATCTATAAAATAGATGGCTTTTGTGATGTTAAAAAAAATGTATAGGGGTATTAGTTAACAACCCACATTCCGTCCGTTTTAATAAGACTCATGATTTCGTTTCCTGTTGCACCAGTATAGACAACAAATTTAAGAACATATTTTTGTCCTTCCTCAGCAGAAGCATCCATATCATCTAATAATACATTGAATGCTTCAAGTAACATACTGTCTGACCAGTAATTAGAGCTTGAAGTTCTTCTGTCAAAACTTTCAAAATATCCGACGTTATCAGCAGGACCAGGGTATTGATCTATAAATGCACTTGATATCAAAGCAACATCATCTGAAGTTAGATCATACTTGATTGTATTGTCTGGAACCCAGCTTTCTCCATCATGACCAAACTGAACTGTTTCTACAATTTCGTTTTCATAGGGATGAAATGCTACTCCGTCAAAGATATATGCTGCCGTAAAACTTTTCGTAACTCCACTGCCCATATATAATTCATACATAGATAACACAACATCGCCAGGACTTCTTGGGTCAAATTGATATACGTCTAACAAAGCAACAGGAATTTTAATGTCTGCTTCATCTGAACTTGAAAAGTTAGGATAACCTTCTCCCATTGCAGAGTACTGATCTTCTGTAAATCCAGTAAACTTTTTCCAATTTCCGTTTTCATAAGAAAAACCATTTGTGAGCGTACTTACGCTTCCAGAATAGTAATCATATCTTAAAGAAACAAAATCACCTTCAGTTGGGCTAGGGTAAGTAGCATCTAAGTAATCATATACATGTCCACTGTCTGAAAAGTTTCCATATGATTGACCTGTGATTGCATTACATTCTGCTGATGAAAGCTCATAAACTTCAGCGTCATATGTAGAAATTGGATTGTATATATTAAATGATACTAAAGCACTTGAACCAAGTCCCCAAACAGGAAATATATCTGACAATAACGCTGGAATCATATCCTTGGCATCTTCTGTTGAATTAAAATTGCCATAGTTTAAACTTAAAGCATCGTAATCATCATCTGTGAGCGTATAAACGGCGTCACCAACAATTGGACTTGCTTGTGCATCTAATTCGTTATAGATGTCTTCATTAGGGTTACAACTCATCATTGTTGTTCCTAAAATTGCTAAACAATAAATTATTTTTTTCATTTTGTTTTTTTTTTAGAAATTAAGTTTTGCGCCAAGGCTGAATGTTCTTCCGTAACCATAATACACCAAAGCAGTGCTAGATACAGATCCAGATCCATCTCTAGCATCTGAAATATATTCCGTGTCAAACGCATTGTTCATGCGAGCCGTCATAGTCGTTTCAAAAGGTCCTAAGTCGAAAGTATGACTGATTACTGTGTCAAACAAGCCGTAATCAGGCATTTTCCATGCGTCTGGAGCTCCTTGAGTTCCTCTATCACTTGGATCAAAATCAGCATAAATATTAGCATAGTAATTGTAATCAACAATAAACTTTGTTTTTGGAGTTAATTTATAATTAATTCCTAAAGCCATTGTTGTTTGAGCTGCATCAGCAACATGTAAATCTTTTATAAATAAGTTTACATTGTCAACAACTTCTTGATCTTCATTTACAATTTGAACATTTTCTACATCGCTATCCCATCTCCAATCACCAAATGAAGCCATTCCTGTGATTTTTAATTTTTCTGTAGCTCTGTAAACAAAATCTAATTCAAGTCCTTGGTGAACAGCATCCACACCTAAAATATTAGCAACAGCATTCGTATTGTCTGGCTGTCTGAAACTTTGAGTTTCTGTTCTGTCTCTCCATGCAGTATAGTATACATTTACATTCGCAGACAACTTACCTGATCTGTATCCGTACCCTAATTCAAAACTAGTAATTTTTTGATTTTCTGCATCTGCATTAATCGTCTCATTATTGAAGTTCAAGAATACTGCATCAAAACCTGCAGCTTTTTCAAAGTATCCAATGTTTACAAAAACATTGTTTTTAGCATCAATTCTGTAGTTAGCACCCCCTTTAGCACTGTAGCCTACGAAATTGTAAGTATCTGTAGTTTGTAATGCATCAGAATCTAAGTAATTGAAATAATCAACTCTTTGGTACGATGTATTTGATAATGCTAAAGAAACAAATGTGTTGAAGTTTTCATTCACATCATACTCTAACTGAGCAAATGCTCCTAACCAACCTACATTACCGTCATTATAATAACTTCTTTTATCTCCTACTTGCAATGCTGCATTAGGATTGTTTTCGTTATTGTTATCTAGGAAGTACTGTCCTCCTAAAAGATCTGTAACTGTTTGATAGTGCTTACCTGTGTAGCTTCTAACATCTAATCCAGTTAACAAAACAAGATCGTCTGAAAAATCTGTTTTGAAAGTCGATAACGCTCCAAACCAATTGTGGTCGTTGTGAGATGCTCTCAAAACTGTTTCTGATCCGAGTGCTCCTCTTGCGATGTTTTCGTCAACAATTTGATCGAAATCTATAGTTCCATATAAACCATTTCTGTAATCACTGTAACCTGAACCGTCAAAAATAAATTTATTCTCACCTGCAGTTCCTCCTCCGCCACCAGAGCCAAAAGAAGCATACAATACAGTAGATAAACTAGACTTTTCACTAATTGTCCAGTAGTGATTTAATGACATTTGTGGTTTGTTGTAGAAGTTATCCTCTTGATGAGTAACTTCTCCATTTTTGTAACCCCAATCTGAATTGAATTTTCTGCCTCTTTCTGAGTTTTTGAACGTTTCAATTAACTGTCTGTTTTGTCTTTGTCCATGACGTTGTTTAGCTCCAAACACTGAGAATGATATTTTATGAGCGTCATTGATTTCTTTAGATAAGTTTAAGAAATAAGATACACCATTAAATTCCGTACCATCAACATAGCCATTTCCTCTTGTTCTCGCTGCAGAAACTGTAGCGGCAAGACCATTATCCATAACCCCTGTAGAGTAAGTTGCACCTAGTTTTTCATATCCATCATTTGCAATTGACGAAAACACATTACCCCCAGTTTCAACATCCGTTGTTTTAGTGATAATATTAATGGTTCCTCCAATAGAAGGTACTGCTACTCGAGAAGCTCCAAGACCTCTTTGAACCTGCATAGAAGAAGTAACATCTCCGAGTCCAGCCCAGTTACTCCAGTATACACGACCATTTTCCATGTCATTGACTGGAATACCATTTATAAGTACGGCAACATTTTCTGAGTTAAACCCTCTAAGGTTAATTCTACCATCACCATATCCACCTCCAGCTTTTGTCGCATAGACACCTGGAGTTGATTTTAAAATTTCAGGAAATTCTTGTGTTCCTAATTTAAGTTCAATTTCAGCCGCTCTGATTGTTGAAACTGCTACGGGTGTTTTTCTGTCCACTGCAACAGAAGCAAAAATTTGAACTTCTTCTAAACCGAATTCACTTGCTTCTAGTGAAACGGATCCGAGGTCCATATTCCCAGTAAAAGAAATTGTTTTAGACACAAAGCCAACATAGGAAATTACGACCTCACCAGTTGAGCTTGAAGAGTTAATCGTAAAGTTTCCATCGAAATCAGAAGATACGCCATTTGACGTTCCTTTCTCTACAACAGTAGCTCCTGGTAAAGGCGCTTGTTGTCCAGCGTCAATGATTGTACCTGTCACAGTGCTTTGAGCAGCAACTGATAACGTACACACCATCAAGGCGAAAGATAATAATTGTGTAATCTTTTTCATAATTTTAATTATGTTTAATAATTGGTTAAATTTATCAAACAAAAGTAAGGATTATTAAACAGATTACAATTATCTTATTATTAACAATATGAGTTTGATTGTTAACAAAAAATTAATAGCTCTTTTAGCTGTTCTTCTTGTAGTGCCTTAAAAGATTGATAGTAGAAGCGTCGTGGTTCGTTACAGAACCCGTGTTAATTTCATCTAAAATTTTGGTCGCTAATTGTTTACCTAATTCGACTCCAAATTGATCATAACTAAAGACATTCCACACCACTCCTTGAACAAATATTTTGTGTTCATACATCGCAATTAATTTCCCTAAACTTTCAGGAGTGAGTTGTTTGATAAAAATGGTATTGGTTGGTTTGTTGCCTTCAAATACTTTAAAAGGAACAATTTCTGCGGAGGTGCCTTCTGTCTGTACCTCAGCTTCTGTTTTACCATTTAACAGTGCTTCTGTTTGTGCAAAAAAGTTAGAAATCAGTTTATCTTGGTGGTCTTTATTGCCGTGTAATGATTTTGTAAACCCAATAAAATCCGCAGGAATCAATTTTGTTCCTTGGTGGATTAATTGGAAAAAGGCATGTTGCGAATTGGTGCCAGGCTCTCCCCAAACTAAATTCCCTGTTTGGTAGTCCACTTGCTTCCCAGATCGGTCAATGCTTTTCCCATTACTTTCCATAATGGCTTGCTGAAGGTAAGTGGCAAATTGATTCAAATATTGCGTGTAAGGGATGACTGCTTCACTTTCTGCTTTGAAAAAATTATTATACCAAATGCTTAAAAAAGCCAAGACGGTTGGAATGTTTGTTTCAAATTCTTCTTCTTTAAAATGGGTATCCATTTTATGGGCTCCTTCTAAAAGTGCCTCAAAGTTCTCATATCCAACAGACAAACTAATGCTTAATCCGACGGCACTCCAAAGCGAAAAACGACCGCCTACCCAATCCCACATAGGAAAGATGTTGGAAGGCTCAATGCCAAAGGCTTGTACCTTCGCAGTATTGGTGGACACTGCTACAAAATGCTTGGCGACATCGTCTTGAGTGGCATAGTTTAAAAACCACTCTCTAATGGTGTTTGCATTTGATAGTGTTTCTTGAGTGGTGAATGTTTTAGAGACAATTACAAAAAGCGTGGTTTCTGGATTGAGTGTTTTTAAGACTTCGTTGACGTGATCGCCATCCACATTACTCACAAAATGAGGTGTGAGATGATTGCCGTAAAAAGCCAAAGAATCCACCACCATAGCAGGTCCTAAATCTGAACCGCCTATTCCGATATTCACAATATCGGTAAATGCTTTATTTGTGTATCCTTTTTTAGTACCATTGATAATGGCCTCCGAAAAGTTTTTTATTAAAGTTTTTGCCTTATATATTTCTGGCATCACATTTTCGCCATCGACTAAAACATTAGTGTCTTCAGGCGCTCTCAGTGCGGTATGAAGTACAGCTCTGCCTTCAGTGTGATTGATCACATCGCCTTCAAAATATTTTGAAATGGCATCTTTTAGTTGAAGTTCCTCAGCCAATTCTTTAAAAAGTGTCATGGTTTCAGAATTGATTCTGTTTTTTGAAAAATCAACATAAAAATCGTCCCATTGTATGGTGAATTCATCTGCACGGCCTGGGTTTTCAGCAAACCATGTTTTCATGTGCTGATCCTTGATTGTTTCAAAGTGAACTTTTAATTTTGCCCACGTTTTTGTTTCAGTTGGATTTATTGATTGTAATGCCATCAGTTAATTTTAAATATATAATATTAGTTTATTGAATCGAGTTGTTGTCTTAAAGGCGCGATAAATTCCTCAAAGTTAGATTTTAAATGTGCTGGTAATGCTTTTGCATCTGGTAATTTTTGACGAAAGGGATCTACTTGCTTTCCGTTTTTCCAAAAACGATAGCATACATGGGGACCGCCCGTATTTCCAGTCATGCCTACTTTGCCAATTACGTCGCCTTGTTTGACGTAGTCCCCAACCTTCACCAAGCGTCTGCTCATGTGCAGATACTGAGTGCTAAAGGTAGCGTTATGTCTAATCTTTACATAGTTTCCATTGCCTCCTTTTCGTCTCGATTCAATGACGGTTCCGTTGGCAGTTGCTAAAATAGGTGTGCCAATTGGGGCTGCAAAATCGGTTCCTTTATGAGGTTTTACACGGTTTCCGTAATAAGCAATTCTTCTTTTTAGATTGTATCTAGAGGAAATGCGACTGAATTGTAAGGGTGCTTTCAAAAAGGCTTTACGAAGACTTTTGGCGTTTTCATCAAAATAATCGGTGTTGTTTTTCGACTCTTGATTCATATAATTGAAGGCATAAAATGCCTCGCCTTTGTGTTCAAAATATGCTGCTTTGATACTTTCAATCCCTGCATATACAGAGTCGTCCACAAAACGTTCGTTATAAATCACTTTAAAATTATCGCCTTTTTGGAGTCTCGAAAAATCGATGGTCCAAGCATAAATATCATCAGACATATCATAAATCAATTGGGTAGGCAGTCCTTGATTTTCCATCGTTTCAGAAAGTGTACTTTCTATGACACCAAAGGATTCCTTTTCAATGATTTTAACGGGCTTTCTTTCAATAGTCGCAATAATTGAATCACAAAATTCAACGACTAGGTATTCTATTTTACTAGGCTGATATATGAAAACCAAGGGGGCCTTAGTCTCTTCTTTCGAAAACAAAACCGTGTAAGGTTTCCCAATTCTCAGGCGGCGTACATCAAAAACCTCTTTTGTTTTTTCTGAGATATGATGGATTTTCGGATAAAATAACTGATGTTTTTCGAGCAGTACGCCAAAACTATCTCCACTTCTCACAGTGTCGTTTATAACCTGATAATTATTGAGGTTGTAACCGAATTTAAAATTATCTGGTTGAATCGTTACCTCCTCTATTACTTCTTCAACCAAAGTGTCTTTCGAACAACTTTTAAAAATACTGTAAAGGCTGATTGCAACAAATCCGTAAAGGAAAAATTTTACATTAAAATACTTTTTATACTTACTCAACGTCATGTCCCCAATTATCTTTTTCATCTTGGCTCCAAAGTTCAGGAAAAAATATTCGTTTTTGGTATTTTGGATGCATATATTTTTGCCAATCGCTTCCGCCGGTAGCTTCTCCATCGCCATCTTTTCCTAAAATATAGTGTTTAGCGGCGTTATAGTGCGCCATCACCCATGTGATGTTAACGGTATAATCATAATGCCTCATAGCCTCCACAAGACTCTTTTTTTGTTGGGCTTCAAGGGGTAATTCTTTGAAACGTGTCCAAATATTTTTGGTGTTATAGACCTTCATAAAGGTGATAAATTCTTCTTTATAACGATTTTCAAAGTTGGATAATAAGGTAGATTTCTGACCTGTTTTGTAATCTTTCCCAGCAGCTTGCCAATACAAATGTTCAAAGGCGTGCTCAAAAGGAGTCTCTCGATCAATATTGCCACGAAAACGCACATCAATCAGATTAATAAGTTCTGTAGAAGCAAATTCAATTTTACGATATTGTGCACTTTGAAACCCACTCGCAGGGGTTAGTGTATGTCTGAATTTATTATACTGAGCGACATCCATCCCTTCTCTCATGATATTGAAAGAGGTGGTTAACATATCAAAATAACGACTGATTCGCATGAGTTTGTCTTGAAAAAAATCGACTTCTAAAGAAGACGAATCGGAAACTTGTTTAATTTCCCAAAGAATCATTTTAAAAATCAATTCATTAATTTGATGGTAAGCAATAAATACCATTTCGTCAGGAAGATTGGTCCGTTGAATTTGCAAGCCTAATAACGCATCTGTATGTATATAGTCCCAGTAGGTTATGGAGTTACTGTGCAATAATCCTTCGAGATGCACTTCACGATCTTGATGTATCGCACTGTATTTATCATCAAGAAGATTTAATAATTCTTCAGTAGTCGGTTTTTTTGTCATCGCTTTTTATAGTTGGATTTCAAAGGGGTGCTTAAGTCCTTTTAAGGCTTCTAAATCGGCTCTTAATGAGCCAACTTGTAAATCTGCTTTTATTTTAATGGGCACTTTATTTTTGTCGGCGCTCACCCATAATGTTAAACTTTCTTCTTCTTTAAAAACGCGTCCAGCCATGACATAAGGTCTGAATTTTATACACTTAATTTTTCCAAACTCCGTATCAATCGTTTCTCGACCCAAATATTTTAGTTTAAATAAAAACGTTTCACCGTCAAAAAATATATTAAGCTCTACGACATCTCCTTCTTGGATGGTATCTGTATTGTAATTATTTCTCAAATAATAATATGCCGACACTAAATCTTGGATGTTTTGCTCAATATCAACCGTTGAATGTGTGTTGTCTTTCAAATCATTTATCAGTGCTTTATTTTGCACATGATCAAAATCTACAATTCTATTTTTGGTATAGCCACCTTCGTCAATATTTCTAACAAACTTATAAGGCTGACCAGTTACTTTATCAAAATGACTTTCGTAATGGTCTTCAACTTTAAAAACCCACTTCACAGGACCTGTTGTCCAGCCTTTTCCAACGACTTTATAGACAGGAATGTTTTTGTAAATACTTTCAGTTACTTCGAGAGTGGCGTTGCCTGCTTTCATCCACCCACTATAGCTGAGTTTAAATCGGAGCCATTCTCCTGCTTGAAAAGAAGAGGACTCTTGAGCGCCTAAGAACTGGAAGCTTATAAATAAAAGGAGTATTAATACTGATTTTTTCATTAAAATATATGATAGATCATGAGTTCAACGTATTATAATGGTGGTTACAAATTTGCAATTATTATTCCAAACTATAAAATGAATGCCTCTTAAGTCCATAATATTTTTTTGTTGGGGCTTATAAAGCTTAAAACCAGTAACCGACATTCACATAAAAACCCGACTCGTTTGACCCTCCAGACCAGTTGTATTTTAACTCTATAGGTCCAAAAATTGTTTCTAATCCATACCCAACTGAATACCCTCCATAAGAAGGTGATTCAAACCATTTGCTGTTTAAAAAAATATCATCACCAATATTAGCGAAATTGGCTGAAAAATTAAAATGATGGTTGTTTATAAACTCATAATCAAGTGTCGAAGCTATTTTTACAAAACTATTTCCATTAAGCGAAAAATAATCATATCCATAAAACGTAGAATAGTTATTAAAATAATTAGACCCATAGCCTCCAAGTCCAAAATGAAGTATCTTAGTATCGCTACTTCCAACCTTAAACCCGCCTTCAGTGCTTACATTCATAGAAAGTTTGTCTGCGATTTTAAATGCTTTTGATATTTGGGATTTAAAGGTTGTTAATTCGTTGAAATCATCCCTGAAGTCTGAGGATGCAAAATAAAATTTAAAATTACCTTCAAAAAGGAACCCGCTTGTGGGGAAAAATTTATTGTCGATGGTATCAATCTTTAGTGACCCGAAAAGGCTATAGAATTCTCCATCCTCAATCCTATATTCTGTGGTGTCAAAAACGGATAAAAACACATTATCATTCGTGGTGATTTTTAAATCCTTCAACTCCACTCCAATTTTTAGTGCTAAGTCTTTTTTAATCAACGTTTCTGCAAAAATTTGGTGCGTAAACTCACTGAAAGTCATCTGAATTTTATCGATTTCTGGATACATACCTTCGTCAATGAGTCCCGCTGGATTAGTGAAATTATCAAACCCTATATATTTAGAGTTTATCCCCACACTCCAATAAAAACCCTTATCAATATAATAGTCAAAATTGTAGCGGGTGTTATCTCCTAGAATAAAATCCAACGATACCACATCATTTTTAAAAATCAATTGTTTTTTAGTTAAGTTGAGTAGTGCTGCGCTTTTATACAACGGATCGTAGTGTACTCCAAACTTTATAAAGGCCGTATTTTTTGCCTCTGTAACTTTCGCACTGAAATTATACCCTTGATCAGCAGGAGAAAATTTATATAAAAAACTGTCAAAATTATTTGTGGCTACTAAATTGTTTACCCCTTTACTAAAGTCGTCAAAACTAATTGTTTCACCAGTTCTAAATCTCAATTTTCCTCTCACGTACGCAGCGGTATATTTATTTAGGCCAGAAATTGAAATGTCATTAATTTTAATTTTTTGAATTTCGGGGATACTCGCCTCTGTTTTTGTGAAATTTTGTGCCTTAGCAATCGTTTTTAATCCCTCTAGATGTGGAGATACTGCTGTTTGTCCTTTCCGAATAATTTCGTCACCGTCTTTAAAAGAAACAATCGAATATTCAGACACTTTGGGTTTGATGTATATATCAGTTAATTTGGACTTCCCAACCATCTCTTCAGCTACTCTAAAGTTACTAATTTGAATCAAAATATTAGATACCGATTCCAACTTATTAATTGTAAGAAGACCATCTTGCACATCAACTCCAATAATGATGTCTAAGTCTTTTGATTCTAACCCTATTATAGGATAATTATTCACGATGCCTCCATCCATTAATAATTTATTATCCAATGTTACGGGCTGATAAAGGGTTGGCAAGGCGCTGCTCGCTGCAATTGCTTGTGCTAAATTTCCATGGTCTAAAACAACTTCTTGACCCGTTTGCATATCCGTTGCAATACAATAAAATGGAACTGGAAGTTTACTAAAATCTTTAACCCCACTGACATTTAAAGTTAATTTTGAAAGTAAATTGAATACGTTTTGCCCCCTCGAAATAGAAGACGGCAAGTGAATCTTAAAGTTGCTAAAAGGGAGTGATAGCGCATATTTTTCTGCGTTTTTTCGTTCATAAAACGTCTTAGATTTTCTTGGTACTGCATCCGTTATAAGAAGATCAAAATTGGCTGCACTAATAATAGAATCCAATTGCTTTCCTGAATATCCAGCCGCATACAAGCCTCCAATGACAGCCCCCATACTTGTGCCCGCAACGTAATCGACACGAACACCTAAGCTGTCCAAAGTTTTTAGCACTCCTATATGTGCAAATCCTTTGGCGCCCCCACCACTAAGAACTAAGCCAACTCTTGGATTTTTTCGCTCAGATTCTTGAGAAAAACTCCAATGAAAAAAGAATAGAAAAAATAAGATTAATAGGTTACGCATGGGGTTTATTTTGATAGTAATTATAAATAATATGAGCTTTTGACACTCCAATAACTTGCTCTAATTCATCTAAGGCTGCAAATGAAACACGTTGTGCAGACTTGAAATTTTTTAATAACTCTAAAATTGTTTTGTCTCCAATACCAACTATAGATTCCAACTCCGAGTTTAAGGCCGTTTTACTTCGTTTGTTTCGATGATGCTCAATTCCAAATCGATGCGCTTCATTCCGGAGTTGCTGTATAATTTTTAGTGTTTCGCTTTTTTTGTCTAAATATAAGGGAATTGGATCATTTGGATAGAATAATTCTTCCAAACGTTTTGCAATTCCGATGATTGCAATTTTTCCACGCAGCTCTAAATCGTCCAAACTCTTTAAAGCAGCAGATAATTGCCCTTTCCCTCCATCAATGATTATTAACTGTGGCAAGGGCAGTTTTTCCTCTAGCAAGCGTTTATAGCGTCGGTAAACCACCTCGGTCATAGAAGCATAATCATCAGGACCTTCGACTGTTTTAATATTAAAATTACGGTATTCTTTTTTGCTCGGTTTTCCGTTTTTAAAAACAACACAAGCGGCTACGGGGTGTGTTCCTTGAATATTTGAATTGTCAAAACATTCAATATGGGTTGGTGCTTCTGAAAGTCTCAAGTCTGATTTCATCTGCGCCATGATCCGATCTACATGACGGTCGGGATCTGTTATTTTAACCTGCTTTAATTGTTCCAGGCGTTGGTACTTCGCATTCCGTAGCGACAGATCAATCAACTGTTTTTTATCCCCTACTTTGGGAATAGTGATCCTGAAATCTGGCCCTAAATTGACTTCAAAAGGCACATAAATATCTTTGGATTCGAGCGCAAAACGTTGACGCATTTCTGTAATGGCAAGTTCTAACAACGCTTGATCGCTTTCTTGAAGTTTCTTTTTCAGCTCCATGGTATGCGACCGAATGATCGCTCCATAAGAAAGTTGTAAAAAGTTGACATAGGCATAACTTTCATCGCTCACAATTGAAAACACATCTACATTGCTAATTTTAGGATTCACAATGGTTGATTTTGCTTGATAATTTTCAAGAACTTGTAATTTTTCTTTCAAGGATTGTGCCGCTTCAAACTCTAAATTTTCTGCAAATGTTTTCATTTGAGATTTAAAAACAGAGATTGAATTTTTAAAATTTCCTTTTAAGATTTCGCGAATCGTAGCAATGTTTTCTAAATAGGAGGCTTCGGCTTCTCTGGCTTCACAAGCCCCTTTACAGTTGCCTAAATGGTACTCCAAACATACTTTATATTTCTGATTGTGAATTTTTTCTTTAGATAAATCGTACTTACAGGTACGAAGAGGAAACAGACCTTTTATCAGATCTAAAAGCGTATATACCGTTTTGATACTGGTATAGGGTCCAAAATATTCAGACCCATCTTTAATCATACGTCGAGTTTGAAACACTCTCGGAAAAGGTTCTTTTTTAATGCAAATCCAAGGGTAGGATTTATCATCTTTTAAGAGCACATTATAGCGAGGCTGGTATTTTTTTATCAGATTATTTTCAAGCAATAAGGCATCCGTTTCCGTCTCTACGACAATGTGCTTAATCTCAACAATTTTTTTAACAAGCACATTTGTTTTTCCGTAGTCATGCACTTTATTAAAATACGAGCGCACCCGATTTTTTAAATTTTTTGCTTTACCTACATAGATGACCACGCCTGCAGCGTCATAAAATTGATAGACGCCAGGCGTGTTGGGCAAGGTTTTTAATTGAAGCTCTATGTTGGAATTACTCATTAATTCAAAGATATATTAATTCCAACGATTGTAAAAATTGAATTTGCATTTTTAGTATCTTGCAAGGGTATAACCATCCGATATCATGAATATTGTAATATTATCGCGTAATAAAGATCTATACTCAACTCAAAGACTTGTTGAGGAAGGAGAACGTCGGAATCACCTAGTAGAAGTGATTGACCCTTTGGAATGCGATTTGATTATTGAAAAAGAAAAACCAACGGTTTCTCATAACGATAAATATCTGGATTATGTAGATGCGATCATTCCGCGCATTGGCGCTTCTGTAACCTATTATGGGTGTGCAGTGGTCCGACAGTTTGAAATGATGAATGTGTTTTCGACCGTTTCCTCAGATGCTATTATCCGTTCTAGAGACAAACTAAGGAGTTTTCAACACCTTTCCAAAGCGGGTGTAGATATGCCTAAAACTGTATTTACCAATTATTCTTTTGATGTAGAAAAAGTGATTTCTCATGTCGGCGGAACTCCTGTGGTCATCAAATTGTTGGAAGGTACGCAAGGGATTGGTGTGGTTTTGGCAGAAACCAAAAACGCAGCTGAGTCTGTACTAGAAGCTTTTAACGGATTGGAAGCGAGAGCACTTGTACAAGAGTATATTGCAGAAGCTAAGGGCAGCGATTTACGTGCCTTGATTGTAGATAATCAGGTGGTAGGCGGTATGAAACGCCAAGGAAAAGAGGGCGAATTTAGATCTAATCTTCACAGAGGGGGAACTTATACCTATCACAAACTCAACGAAGAAGAAATTAAGCTTGCTTTGAAAGCGGCTCAAAAATTGAAATTACCCATTTGTGGGGTCGATATTTTACAATCGAACCGTGGACCTTTAATTATGGAAATCAATTCAACCCCAGGGCTCGAAGGGATTGAAGGGGCATCGAAAAAAAATATCGCACAAGCTATTATAACTTATATTGAAAGAAATAGACACTCATAGTGGTGTGCTTATTTATGTTTCAACAAAAACTATAGAGTGAAAAAATCAGAATTAAGAACACACTACAAAAAACTTCGAAAGAAACTAAGTTCCAAACAGATGAACGATTTGAGTCTTCAAATCGCAAACTCAGTCCTTGAACTTCCAATATGGAAACATTCATTTTTTCATGTATTTTTAACAATTGAATCTTTAAAAGAAGTCCTCACGGAACCAATCTTATCGATTCTATCAGGGAAGGACAAACACATTGTGGTGTCTAAAAGCGACTTTAAAACCCGAACCATGTCGCATGTGTTATTACAAGACAATACCATTCTTAAACCAAATTCGTGGAACATACCAGAACCTGAAAATGGCATCCCTATTAGTAATGAACAAATAGAGGTCGTGTTTATTCCTTTAGTGGCTTTTGATGTAAAAGGAAATCGTATTGGGTATGGAAAAGGGTTTTATGATGAGTTTTTAAAAAACTGTTCAAAAGATACTTTAAAAATTGGACTTTCATTTTTTGAAGCTGAGGCAGCCATAGACGGAATTGAACCGCATGACATCCCTTTAGATTATTGTGTGACTCCAGAAAAAATTTATACGTTTTAAGTCGTTAAGGACTTTGGGAATACTTTTTTATTAAACACTAAAAGCAATCCAACGCCCGTACTAATCGCTATATCTGCAACGTTAAAAACAGGGTCAAAAAAGGAGAAGTAATTCCCTCCGACAAATGGAATCCATTCGGGGAAATAGCCTTTAAATAAAGGAAAATAAAGCATGTCCACTACTTTGCCATGAAATAGATCTCCATAGCCTTCCGAGGCAAATAAGGTCGCCGTTTGTCCCAAACTTCCATCGAAAATAATACCGTAAAAAACGGAGTCGATAATATTTCCCAACGCTCCCGAAAAAACCAATGCTAACGCCACAGTCAGAGTTTTGGAAGTCATTTTCTGGAGGCTTTGATTCAGCCAATAACCAATGCCACAAACAGCAAAAATTCTAAAAATGGTTAAAAATAATTTGGCACTCGAATCGGATATATAAGAAGAAATATCACTGAGTTTGGCGCCCCACGCCATGCCTTCATTTTCAATAAAAAATATTCTGAATCCTTCAAAAACCCTCAGTTCTTGCCCTAGCTCAAAGTGGGTTTTGATGTATATTTTTGAGGCTTGATCTATAAAAAGAATCACCGCGACTAATAAAAGTGTCTGTTTTTTAGACATTTTATTATTGCATATTCTTTGCTTCAATACTTAAAGTCGCGTGTGGAACTAACAACAAACGATTTTTGTTGATGAGTTTTTTAGTCACTCTACAAACACCATACGTCTTGTTTTCAATTCTGTTCAAGGCGTTTTTCAGGTCTCTAATAAACTTCTCTTGACGGATGGCCAATTGCGAATTTGATTCTTTACTCATCACTTGACTGCCTTCATCAAAAGCTTTAAACGTTGGCGACGTATCTTCAGTGCCGTTGTTTAAATCATTCATATAAGCACTTTTAATAAGGTCTAAATCGTGCTGTGCCTTCTCGATTTTTTTAAGAATGAGTATTTTGAATTCTTCTAAATCGTTATCCGAATATCTACTTGTATTTTCAATGGACATAATTATATGGATTTTTGGATATACAACTTGGTGTTAATCGCATCAAAAGAAATGTCAACACCCTTATCTAGTTGTGCTACTAAGTGTAGCTCTTCCGTTAATGTTTCTAGTTTAATATATTCTAAATTTTGTTTTACAGCGTTATCGATAGCAACTTCTGATTGTAAATAAACCTCAATTCGATCGGTGAGTTCAAATCCAGAATCTTTTCTTAAATTTTGAATTCTATTGACCAATTCTCTCGCGATTCCTTCCTCTTTTAAAGCTTCCGAAATGGTAACATCCAAAGCGACCGTTACGGCTCCTTGATTGGCTACCAACCATCCTTCGATATCTTGAGAGGTAATCTCTACATCATTGCGCTCCAAATTAATACTTTTTCCATTAATTTCAATACCTAACTCTCCTTTTTCTTCAATTTCCTTGATGTCTTCGGGTTTTAGGTTTTGAATGGCATTGGCAATTAACTTCATGTCCTTTCCAAATCGTGGGCCCAAAGCTTTAAAATTTGGCTTGATTTGTTTCACCAAAATATCGGATGCATCTTCTAACAATTCAACTTCTTTCACATTGACTTCGTGTTTTACCAAGTCGGCAATCGCTAAAATATCTTCTTTTTGAATGGTGGAATTCACCGGAATCATGATTTTTTGTAAAGGCTGTCGAACTTTGATTTTTTCTTTTGCGCGTAAAGACAAGACTAAGGATGAAATTGTTTGTGCTTGCTCCATTTTACGCTCTAAATTTTTATCGATGAGCGTTGTGTCTGCCGATGGGAAATCTGCTAAATGGATACTTTCAAAGGTTTCTTTGTGTGTTGCTGAATTCAAATCTAAATACAAACGATCCATAAAGAAAGGCGCGATAGGAGCTCCCAACTTCGCAATGGTTAACATACAGGTGTATAAGGTTTGATAAGCGGATATTTTATCGGTTTGATACTCCCCTTTCCAGAAGCGTCTTCTACTGAGGCGGACATACCAGTTGCTTAAATATTCTTGTGTAAATTCTGAAATAACACGGGCTGCTTTTGTGGGCTCATAGTCCGCATAATAGGCATCCACTTTCTCAATTAATGAGTTTAATTCTGATAAAATCCAGCGGTCAATTTCTGGACGGTCTTCAGTTGAAATGTCCGCCTCCGCATAGCTGAATTTATCAATATTTGCATAGAGAGTGAAAAATGTATAAGTATTGTATAAGGTTCCGAAAAACTTACGTTTCACTTCTTCAATACCTTCACTATCAAATTTTAAATTATCCCACGGATTCGCATTGCTAATCATATACCAGCGTGTTGTATCTGCGCCGTAAATGGATAAAGTTTCAAAAGGATCGGTTGCATTGCCCAAACGTTTGGACATTTTCTGTCCGTTTTTGTCTAAAACTAAGCCGTTAGAAACCACATTTTTATAAGCCACAGAATCAAAAACCATGGTTGCGATCGCATGAAGCGTATAAAACCAACCTCGTGTTTGATCGACACCTTCCGCAATAAAATCTGCTGGAAATGCTTTGTTTTGATCAATAAGGTCTTTGTTTTCAAATGGATAATGCCATTGAGCATACGGCATACTTCCAGAGTCAAACCATACATCAATCAAATCACTTTCGCGGTGCATTGGCTTTCCAGAAGGAGACACTAAGGTAATGGCATCCACAATATTTTTATGCAAATCGATTTTGGAGTAATTTTCAAGCGATTGATCGCCGACTACAAAATCTTCAAAAATGTCATTTTCTAAAACTCCTGCTTGCACTGCTTTTTGCATTTCTGCTTTGAGTTCTTCCACAGAACCAATACAGATTTCTTCTTTTCCGTCTTCAGTCCTCCATATTGGAAGGGGAATTCCCCAATAGCGAGAGCGTGACAAATTCCAGTCATTTGCATTTGCTAACCAGTTGCCAAAACGACCTTCACCCGTACTTTTTGGCTTCCAATTGATCGTTTGATTCAGATCAAACATGCGATCCTTGACGTCGGTTACTTTTATAAACCAAGAGTCTAATGGGTAATATAAAATAGGCTTATCGGTTCTCCAACAATTTGGATAACTGTGCTTATATTTTTCAACCTTAAAGGCTTTATTTTCAATTTTTAACTTAATTGCCAGCTCGACATCCACCGATTTTTCGGGGGCTTCGCCTTCTGGATAGTATTCGTTTTTCACAAAACGTCCTGCAAATTCTGCAACTTCAGGTCTGAAACGTCCTTGTAAATCTACAAGTGGTACTAAATTACCGTCCGCATCTTTTACCAATAATGGTGGGATTTCAGGAATTGCTTGCTTGGCAACAATCGCATCATCAGCCCCAAATGTAGGCGCAGTATGTACAATTCCAGTTCCATCTTCAGTGGTTACAAAATCACCTGAAATAATTCGGAATGCATTTTCTGGGTTGTCGTTTGGTAATGCGTAATCTAACAATTGCTCATAAGAAATTCCTACAAGGTCTTTTCCTATAAACGATTTTACAATGTAAAATGGGATGGTTTTGCTTGAAGACTGATAGCCTTCCAGACCTTCTGCATTTTCTACTTCTTTGAACTTTCCATTAAATTGTTCCCCAACCAAAGCTTTTGCGACCACCACATTGGTCGCTTCAAAGGTGTATTGATTATAGGTCTTTACGAGTACATATTCAATTTTTGGCCCTACGGTTAAAGCCGTATTACTCGGCAAGGTCCACGGAGTTGTGGTCCATGCTAAAAATAAAACAGGCCCTTCGTTCTGTAAGAATTCTGGGAGGGATGCTTCGTTTGCTTTAAATTGTGCTACAATGGTGGTGTCTGTAACATCTTGATACGTCCCTGGTTGATTCAGCTCGTGGGAGCTTAAACCTGTACCCGCTTTTGGCGAATAGGGTTGAATGGTATAGCCTTTATAAATAAGGTTCTTGTTGTAAATTTGTTTTAGAAGCCACCATACACTTTCCATGTATTTTGGATCGTAAGTAACATAAGGGTCGTCCATATTGACCCAGTAACCCATTTTTTGGGTAAGGTCATTCCAGATGTCTGTGTAACGCATCACCGCGGTTCTACAGGCAGCGTTATAGTCTTCTACAGAGATGGTTTTACCGATGTCTTCTTTGGTAATTCCCAATTCTTTTTCAACACCCAACTCGATAGGGAGTCCGTGCGTGTCCCAACCGGCTTTACGCTTTACTTGAAACCCTTTCATGGTTTTATAACGCGGAAAAATATCTTTTATAGCACGTGCCAAAACATGATGTACCCCTGGCAATCCATTGGCGGATGGAGGGCCTTCAAAAAAAACATAAGGAGGTTTCCCTTCTCGAGTGGTAATGCTTTTGTCAAAAATATCATGTTCCTCCCAAAACTTCAGCATCTCGTCTGCTACGTTTGGTAAGTTAAGTCCTTTATACTCAGGAAATGTCGCGCTCATTATTCATTGCTATTAAGGTCGCAAAATTAAGAAATTTAAACAAAAAGCCACCGAATAACGCAGGTCATTTTGCGTTTAGGTAGGATTCTTAAAATTATAGGTTTGTTTTTCGTCTTACAGGTCCCATAAATACTTTTTTTTTAGTAATATTACGTGAACGAATCCTACCTATGTTAACTTCCTTTTTAAAAAGCATCTCTTATATTTTACATCCCTTGCTAATGCCGTGGATGGGTGCTGTGTATTTTTTTACAGTAACACCACTTCAATACCATCCTATTAAAATCAGTTTTTGGTTGCTTTCAATTATTCTTTGGAGTCTTGTAGTGCCTCTAGTTTTGTATTTTATTTTGAAAAAATTAAACACCGTCCAGAGTATTGATCTGAAAACCTCCAAAGAACGCATTTGGCCCTTACTATTAAATAGTATAATTTTAGGATACCTAAGTTTTGGTGTTTTACCAGAACCTATCTGTGTCGAATTGCATTATTTATTCTTAGGAGCTATGATGACAGCGATTTCAGGAATGGTGTTGGCGTTATTGAAGTTTAAAACAAGTATTCACATGATGAGTACTGGTGGTGCTTTCTTTTTTATGGTACTAGTTAATTTGCATTATGGGTATTCTTTTAGCAATGCGTTTGCACTCTTTATCATTGTAATGGGAGCGATGGCGAGTTCTCGATTGCATTTAAATGCACATACCGTCAAAGAACTTGTGGCAGGACTTGTTATTGGAGTGGTGCCTCAGTTGCTGCTATTAAATCACTGGCTATAATAGATAGAAAATTAAGCCGATTTTCAACGCATTCATGTCTATAGATTGAAAATTTGTCGAAGAAACAGAATCAAAAATCGGGTTCAAACCATAATAGATATAACCGTTCCAAGTGTTATAACCCACACTCAAGGTTAATCCGTACTGCCATGGGTTCATTCCTTTCAAGCCTCTGTGTGTTTCATCCCCTGGTTCTCCTTTGTAAACAGATTTAGAAACCAACACATAGCCTAATTTTACGCCTGTATATATTCGCCAAAACTTATAAGTCTCTGCATTAGATGTTCGCCAGCGAAATTCTAAAGGAACTTCTAAAAGGTGTTGCGAAAAATTGTTTTTGGAATGATCTATCCCCTCTAAAATGGTATAGGTCGTTGGTGTTGTTGTGCTAATTCTAATGTTTTGATTAAAAGTATTGATCGAATAACCAAGCCCTAAACCGATGGCTAGATTGCGGCGTGTGTTAATAGGGAAATCTCTAATAACGCCTAAATGAAACCCCGTGGAGAAACTGCTTTGAGAGACGCCATTGGGTAAATTCATGAGTGCATTATAGGTCACGCCAATGTAAATTTGATCTTCTCTATATAAACTATCCGATTCGGTTGCTTTGTTGGATTGCGCGAATGCATCCACAAAACAGGTCAAAAATAGCAGTAAAAATATACGAGGTTTCATAAAGGGTGTCCTTATTTATGGTACTAAATTAAATAAAAAAAGGCATTCTGAGTAGAATGCCTTTTTAAATATTTCAGAATCGTTTATTATTCCATATTTTTCATCGCATCACCTACCCCTGTGGTATAGTTGATTTTGAGTGCGTTTACTTTTCTAAGTTCTTGCTTGACATCCCCTACAATTCCCATGTTAGCTTCTTTATCGACTTTAAGGGCAACGGTAAGAAATGGAATTAATTCCTCTCTTAAAGCGGCTCTTTCAGCTCCAATAAATGCGCCAACTTCTGAAAGTTCTGCAAATTGATCGTTGAGTTGAATTCTTGATTCTGTGCCATATTTTTCGAAACCGTCACTTGGTTTGCCCATATAAATATAACTCACTGGGTTTTTCTTGTCGAGTTTCTCTACTTGATTGGCAACAGGAAGTGCGTTTTTAATTTTGAGTGAATTTTCACGCATCACGGTAGCTACCATAAAAAAGAACAGCAACATAAATACAATATCTGGAAGCGAAGCCGTGGAAATCGCTGGTATGCCTCCGTCAGTTTTCTTTTTAAATTTTGACATTTTGTTTCTTTACTTTTAGGTTAAACTACTGAACTTCAGAAAGTTTTTGTGGATACTCCACTTTTATCTGATCAATCACTTCTTTCAACTTGGTTTTGTTACCTACAAAACGAGCATCTTTATAATTCCTTTGCATTTGTACAAAATTCATATCTAAAAATCCTTGTTGAGAACCTAGTTCAAGCGCTCTTCTGTTTCGAAGTACATTATACGCCGCTACCAATTCGTTTTGAACCGATATATAAGCCGCATAAGATGTTTCACGTTCGTTTTTTAACGATATGATTGCTTTGTCTGGATAATCTGAGGAGGATGTATCTTTGGCACCTTTACAATAGGTACAGGTTCCATCGCCATTATTATCTAAAAACTCAACAGCCGCAGCTCTCAAATCTTTGAGTTCCATCAGCTCATCTTCCACAAGCAATTGATCCTTACCATTCAAGAGTACTGTGAAAATGTTTTTTTGCTTTATGATAACGTCTTCTTCAGTATCTTCTATAGGAGGGAGCTTCCGGTTGATCCCAGAATCCTTTTCTATGGTGGTTGTTACCAAGAAAAATATTAACAGTAAGAAGGCAATGTCGGCCATTGAGCCAGCATTCACTTCAGGTGCAGATCGCTTAGCCATATTATTTTACCATTTTTTTGATTCCAAAGCCTAACATTATTCCTCCAGCAATAAGTGCTAAGAAATAGAACAAGTACAAGCCTGCGCCTACCAATCTTGAACCACTTTCAGACAGCAAGTCACCATCTTTAAGGGTTGTTTCTACGCCATTGGCAAAACCATAGTAGCATAGTAAGAATAGGACTGCAAAAGCGCCAACACCCATAAGGGTATTTTTTAAGCCTGCAGTATTAGAAACTAAGTTGAGTACTGTAAACGCTAATACTATAAGTACTGCAATCCCTAGGATTACGTAAGATACGTTCATAAATATATCAATTGTCCCACTAGATTCGCCTGCTTTTATAGCTTCATCCCCTGTAGATATAATACTTCCTAGGAAAAAGATTGAAATCACACCGATGACAATAGCTACAATCTTCAATAATTTTTGTAAATCCATAATTATCTGATTTAGTATTGAGGTGTTATTATTTTTTGTTTTTAACCAATATATCCATTAAAGATATAGAGGAATCTTCCATATCGTTTACAATACTATCAATTTTAGAAATGATATAATTATAAAAGACTTGTAATATAATAGCAACAATCAGACCAAATACGGTTGTTAAAAGGGCTACTTTAATACCCCCAGCAACAAGTGATGGTTGCATATCTCCTGCAGCTTCAATTTTATCAAAGGCTTGAATCATTCCGATTACAGTTCCCATAAACCCTAACATAGGTGCTAAAGCGATAAATAATGAGATCCAAGATACATTTTTCTCTAACTGTCCCATTTGAACACCACCATAGGCAACCACTGCTTTTTCAGCGGAGTCTAAGTCTTCGTTCGCACGGTCTAATCCTTGGTAAAAGATGGATGCGATAGGGCCTTTTGTATTTCTACAAACTTCCTTAGCGGCGTCTAAACCTCCAGATGCTAATGCACCTTCTACTTCGTCAATCAATTTTTTTGAATTGGTTGTTGAAAGGTTTAAGAAAATAATTCTTTCAATTGCAATTGCAAGTCCTAATATAAGACATAACAAAACGATGCCCATAAATCCTGGACCTCCTTCGATAAATCGTTTTTTAAGTTCTTGGTGAAACCCTAAAGATTCTTCTGCATCAGCCGAGGCTGCGTCGTCTTGAACTGGGCTTACAATTGTAGTTACAATAGAGTTCATGTTAATGTTCGTGTATGAAGTCGCACTTACAGACCCGAATGCCATTACAAATGCAATAGCTAGAATTGGAATTAGTCTTTTCATTGTTCTATTATTAATTTTTATTAAAATAATATTGTTTGTTAAGATGTTAAAGATATAAAAAAAATGTAATTACCAAAATAAAAACGACAAAACTCGGTAAAATTTTAATTGAAAACAATAATACTCATTTCAAAAGAAAAGTAATTCCTAGCTCCTGAAAATGATAAGTCGTTAACACAAAGGCAATTGCAGAGAGGAAGGGATTCGAACCCTCGATACGTTGCCGTATACACGCTTTCCAAGCGTGCGCCTTAAGCCACTCGGCCACCTCTCTAGTTTGCTTTTTTAGCAGCCCAAATAAAGAAAAAATAGTTTGATTGGTGAAATTTTTGAGTCCTAATTTTAGGATATTTCTCCACGGAGACTTGTTTCAAAAACGGTTTTGAACATATTTTTTGGCGTTTGAAGCCCCAACATGAACATTAATTTTGTGATTGCAGACTCCGTGGTCATGTCCTTTCCAGAAATGACACCCGACTTTTCAAGGAGTTTCCCGGTCTGATATTGATTCATCTGGACACTGCCTCCAGCGCATTGGGTGACATTAATTATATTGACTCCTTTATATAGAGCCTTTTCAATCGCTTCTAAAAACCAGTCTTCTGTGGTGGCATTGCCACTTCCATAAGTTTCAATCACAACGGCTTTAAGACTTGGGATTTCTAAAATTGATTTTAAAACAACAGGCGTGATGCCTGGAAATAGCTTTATCAGAACAATATTTGCATCCAATTTCTTGTGAACAACCAATTGAGCCTGTGTATAGTTTTTGTGCAACAACTCATGGTTGACCTTTAAATGTACCCCAGAAGTGACAAGTGCTGGGAAATTTAAGGACGCAAACGCCTGAAAATGCTCCGCATTGATTTTGGTGGTGCGATTCCCTCTGTACAGTTTATATTCAAAATACAGTCCGACTTCTTTCACCACCGCTTTATTGTTATTTTGCAGTGCTGCAATCTGTATGGAAGTAATAAGATTTTCTTTGGCATCCGTTCGCAAATCGCCAATAGGCAACTGTGAGCCCGTAAGGATGACAGGTTTTGAAAGATTTTCCAGCATAAAACTAAGCGCCGAGGCAGTGTAACTCATGGTGTCACTTCCGTGGAGCACAACAAAACCATCATGTGTTTGGTAGTTGTCTTCGATAATAGTCGCAATTGAAATCCAATGAGATGGATTCATATTGGAAGAATCGATTGGTGTGTCAAAAGAAACGGTATGAATGTCGCAATCCAATAAATTCAATTCTGGAATTTTTTCTATAAGGGATGCAAAATCAAACGCCTGTAAGGTTGCTGTGATTGGATCTTTGATCATCCCAATAGTACCGCCTGTGTATATTAATAGTATTTGAGGTTTCATTTGATTTATAGTTTAAAAACAGCTTTTGAATTTTTGGTGGTAATCTCTGCAATATAATCATTTGAGACCCCATAAATATTAGACAATTTTTCTAAAACATTCAAAATGTAACTGCTTTCATTGCGTTTTCCTCTGTAAGGCACGGGCGACAAATAAGGTGCATCGGTTTCTAAAACAATGTGTTTCAAATCAATCTGATTTAAAAACTGATCTATTTTACCGTTTTTAAAAGTTACTACCCCTCCTATTCCAAGTTTCATGTTGTACGAAATTGCTTGTTGCGCTTGCTCAAAAGTCCCCGTAAAACAGTGAAAGATCCCAAATAAATCAGGCCCTTTTTCTTCTTCTAAGATTTCAAAAACTTCATCAAAAGCATCTCGACAGTGAATGACAATAGGTAATTGGTATTGCTTTGCCAATTGAATTTGGGCTCTAAACATGTCTTGCTGCGCCTTTAAACTACTTTGATCCCAGAAAAGGTCAATGCCAATCTCTCCAATGGCCACAAATTTCCGAGATGCCAATTGCTCTTTCACATGCGCCAATTCTTCTAAATAATCATCTTTCACATGCGTTGGGTGCAGTCCCATCATCAAAAATACATTGTTAGGGTAGCTGGTTTCCAAAGCATACATGGCCTCTGTATAGGTAGAATCAATGGCAGGAATAAAAAATCGGGTGACGCCTGCCGCCAATGCACGCTCAATAACTTCGGTTCGGTCGGCATCAAATGCTTCGCTATAAAGGTGGGTATGTGTATCTGTGATTGTCATAGTGCAAAAGTAAGATTTTGAATAGTATCTTTGTTAAAAATAATTTGCTTTGAATACACCCCCGCTCACGTTGTCTGAATTTCTATTACATAAGTCTTATTTTAAGATTAAAATGCATCCGATTGTGTCTAATCATTTTAAAATTATAGCTAAAGTAAATGGTGTCAAAGGGGTTTTTATTTTGGATACGGGCGCTTCCACAACCTTTATAGACCTAAAACTCGA
>Ga0209094_1000333_pt1 | contig 35768 bp, 42 predicted proteins | sample COGITO_mtgs_1004_2_FD_184790 | JGI IMG/M metagenome (GOLD analysis project Ga0209094, IMG submission 184790) | Pelagic marine microbial communities from North Sea - COGITO_mtgs_100430 (SPAdes) (version 2) | ecosystem: Environmental > Aquatic > Marine > Epipelagic ... | reverse complement strand
CACCAATGCCTGGAAAGTTGGCATTTTTAATCACGAGTGGCTCGAAGAAATCACTATCAGTTTTGAGAAAGATGATATCGCCATCGCTGACTCCTTTGAAACTCACTTCATCGTATTGCACATGAACTTGCATAGCGTCTCTCTTAGCGAGTGGTCCCGCCTTATTTTTCTTTTCTTATAGTGTAGTGGCTTCACCAAGTTTATGCGATTCAATCGAAAGGCTTGCACACTACTCCATTTGATCAAATAGTAACCAATACTCCAAACAGTGACAAGGCCACGATTTCAAGCGCTTTTCCACTGAATTATTCACAGCTTTTGTGGACTAATATTTAAGCCTTGATTGTAATAGCATCAATAGCAATTGCATCAATTGCTATTGCATAAGTTGTGCTATTATCACAATTGATAGTAGCAGTATCGCAATCATCAGCACACGGAAGCGAGCCTATGATTTTATTGATTGGCGGTGAGAAAGGCGGCAGCGGTAAAAGCACAATTGCCCAAAATTTGGCAGTGTACTTTGCACGTAAACCGCTTGATGTCATTCTTGTCGATGCCGACAAACAAAATACGACCAGCAGTTGGCTACAGCGACGTGCAGACAATAAAGCGGCTGCTCGAGTCTTCGGCGGCGAAGTCAGCGGCGATATTCGAAACGCTTGCCAGGATTATGCAAACCGCTACGATTTGGTTGTAATTGATTGCGGCGGCTTCGATAGTCAAGAACTGCGCAGCGGTCTTGTTGTTGCTGATCTTTGCCTCTACCCATTTAGACCCAAACGGCGCGACTTGATGACAGTTGGCAGGATCGTTGAGTTGATCAACCTCAGTCGAAGCATGAACGAGCAAGCAAAACACTTTGCTGTCCTAAGCCAATGCCCTTCACCAAGCAATCAACGAGCTCGCATCGATGCTGCACTTGATGCTTGTCGTGAACTCGGCTTGCCAGCGCTCGAACACTACACACAAATGCGCAACGCTTACGATGACGCCGATGAATCTGGTTTTTCAACGCTCGAATACTCAGACTCACTCGCGGCTGCAGAGATTGAGGCATTAGGCCTTGAGGTCAGCGGCTTATTTGAAACCACTGCCAAGGGGGCACTATGTCACGCTTCACAAACCTAACCAAGCCAAGCACTGCAAAAGCAAATGTTGCTTATGATGGAAAGCCAGAGCAGTTCATTCAAGGTGCTTCATACGCTCGTAAAGAAGAGAAAAAGAAGGTCAAAAGTGTCATTGTTTATTTGTTTGATGCCCATCACAACGCGCTGGATGATCTTGCAGGCCTAGTGCCTCGCGCTTCGCGCAGCGATGTTGTTCGCATTGCAATTGAAGAGCTTTGCAAACTTGATAAAGACCAGCTCGCCGCGATGATTGAGAATCGACGCCTTAAACGTTGGGCTGACGTGTAGCGCGACAATAAAAAGTTGGCATGGTTCTTGCACAAGCGAAAATTTGCACTATCTTTACAGTGTCGGTGAAGATGTTGTTTGCTTTACCGGCGCCAAGGTTTTGCCAAGTAGCATATTAGAATAATAAAAATAAACCTTGCTTAAGCGCGATTCCGAGTCTCCACGGTGTCGCGCTTTTTTTATGTGCAGCCGAAATCGGTGCTATTCTTAAATCAATAATAAAAATAAAAAAAGTGATCTTATCATGCTCGGTGCTTGCACGCTTTCCCTGCCGTGGCCGCCTTCGGTCAATCATTTGTACAAGGTCAACCCTCGTACCGGTCAGCGTTTCATCCGAAAATCCTGCAAATACTTTTATGACTTCTGCAAATATCAGCGCCCACCGTCTCGCTTTGGCCACAATCCTGTTGGTGTTCACGTCACGTTCTACCCACCTGATAATCGTCGCTATGATATGGACAACCGCTTAAAGGCGTTGTTTGACGGGCTCATCGCTATGGGCTTGATTGATGACGATGAATTTATTACCTCTGCAACCCTTCGAAAATCTACGCCAGTCAAAGGTGGACAAGTCATTGTGAGCGCTTTTCTTGATGAAGGGGGTGCGTAATGCAATTCAAAGACAATGTGAATCTTGGTTTTTTCAAGTACATCAATCACTTTCTCGATACCGTTGATCGCACCTTTCAAGCACAGCTTGGCCATGATGCTTTCATGACAAGCGCGAATGACTCACAGCATTCTGCCAAAAGTTTGCACTACAAGCATCGAGCTTGGGATTTTCGCATTCGAGAAGATAACAGCCTCATGAATTACAACTATCAACCGCATCAATTACGCACGCTTGTTCGAGCGCTGCAAGCCAATCTCGGTGCTTATTACCAAGTCATTCTTGAAAGCGACCATATCCATGTTGAATACGATCCAAAAGATGAAGCGTAATGTTTTGGTTTTCATACTCGCAATTGCCAGTAGTGCAATTGCAAATAGCACTACTGGCAGTAGCAATTGCACCGCTATTGCTTGTCCCTACCACACAAAAAGTGAGATCACTCTATGGAGCCCATTAACACGCTCGAAGTATTTGAATTACTGCTAGCTGGCCTTGGTTTTTTTTCAATTATTGCCAGGTTTACGCCAACCAAAAAAGATGATGCGATCTTAGATTCCATCAAAACGGTGGTGCATGGCCTTGGCTTGACCAAGCCTGAAGCGTTGAAGTCAAATAACAACCGATAACACCAGCCCAGCGTTGGGCCAATACTCATAAAAAAACGGGGCGCGCTATGGCGACGAAATCGTATCTCTATCAAAAAACCATCGAGCACTTGCTCACATCAGCATCGAGCTGGGAAGACGCAAACGTCTTTGCACAACTTCTCAACAACAACTATGTCTTTCAAGCCTCGCACTCGACCCGCGCTGAAGTGGCAACGCGAGTCGTGGGTAGTCCTATCGCTGTTACGAACAAATCGCTAGCAGTCTCACCGACTGCCACCAGCTTGAGCTTCGATGCGCTTGATTTCTCGGCCCAAGGGGCGCCAAGCGCTCGCTGGGTGGTGCTTGGGTATTGGGATGGCACGACCACATCGAGCACTGATGAACTGTTGGTGTGTATCGATCTGAACTTTGGCGCCTCCGCAGATGTCGTGGTCAATGCACCAGTTCAATTGGCTTCTACTGGGTTGGTCCGCTTCCCCTATCCAAGCGCGTAAGGAATAGAGCATGGATGCACGGATCAAGACAACCGAGTTTTACGCTGATCTCAAAAATGGCACTCGCACACCCGTCGAAGTAGATACGGCAGCACCGGAAGCGCCGACCAATCCATTACCACCAGAAGGCGGCGAAATTGGCGATGTGACGGGTGCTGGAACTGTCACCAATGGCGCAGCACCAGCCTTGAGTCGAGCAAGTCACCAGGGCGATATTTTTGTCACTCGCGGCTCGACTATGAACGTGACCTATACCGCAACGCGCAAATGTACGCTCTTGCCGATGGGCGGCTTTGAAGATATGCGAGTGCTGTACTCAGCAGATGGTCGAAGCATGACCCTTGAGTGGGATTGCCCAGCCAATGAGCCTGGAAGTTCGCTTTATGTTGGCTGCAGCGCTTGGATCTATGGCGGCGACAATGTTGAGGCCTATAGCGAGATTTGGGATCGACTGCACGTTGGTAACAAAAACGCAGGCGATCTGGTCTATGGCGGCAAAGGAACGGCCTATCCAGTCCTTCAAGATGCTGTTGACGCCCTGTTGAATCGAGCAGGGCTGACGTTGATTCTAACTGATGGCGAGTATAACCACGACCGTGACCATATTTGCATTGGCGCATCAACTGAATATCAAAGTGCAAGCCCTGCAGTGAATGGCAGCTACAGCAATCAAACGATTGGCGGCAAGCTCACGCGAATTGTTGATCTTTACACAAATGTGATGGCGCAAACACCTTGCGGTATTGTGCTCAATCGTGGTCAGCGGCCCAATGGTGTGCAGCTCATTGGTACTCGTGGCACCTACGGTGGCATCAACGGCTATCGCGAAACCATCGCCATTGTTGCCAGCGGTTTTGTAGTTCGTGGCTGCTCAAATGCGTCGCTCATCAATGCCAGAACTGAAAAGTGCTTTCTTACCTTTTGCATGTACCTCAACAACCTCACTCGAGGCCAAGGCGGTTTTAATGGTGATGGTGCAGCTATGGCCATTTTGGGCGTTGCCGATTCCGGCGTCGAATACATCGACGGAATCGGCAACTCAAGATTGCTAAATTCTTGCGCTGGATCAGGATTCGATGAACAAGGCCGTGCAAGCGATGTCACGCTTCGAAAAGTACTGACAACACCAGGTTGCATTCAAAACTATTACGAAGATATTACGCAGTCTTTTACTCGTTATGGCTCAAATTTCGTCAAGCATAGTAATACGTTAGTTATTGATTCTGATTTGTTCTACAAAGGCACGCTCAAAAATGGTGCTCGTGGTCCGACTGAAATGAATTGGGACTACATCGCAACGAATTCAACCAATAAATCTTGTCACTACTACGGAATAGGCTCTTTTAACTCGCCTCGTAATTTCTATCATGGTGATGGCGTAATCGACGGCAAAGACGTGATCGAGAACAGCGTTTGCTTTGCTCATATCGTTGGTGATGAGAACACCAATGCAGACTCGCATATCTCATTTGCTGATAGTTCAAGGCTTGAGCTCAATGGTGTCACCTTGGGTAAAAACCTGCGCTATAGCTTTGGCTACTCAGTTGTGCGCGAGTTTGGCCATGGTGCAATCGAAATTACAAGCCTTGCCGTCGTTTCGAGCAACTGGGATCTTGCCGAAACCGATACTGTATTTGCAGGTGGTCCTGGCACGTACAGCGTCAAAGAAAAACTTTCAATTGCCAATGCACCTGCCGCGCTCAATCAATCGGTCGTTTCGAGCTTCGAGGACTATGAGCGCTTTCCAAATGCCCAAGCTGCAGGTTTTAAGTATTGGTGGCGCCTAGAAGAGGGCTCAGCAGCAGCTATAGCGAACGCTGGATGTGCAAACTACTTCATTACAAAGGGTCGCTATGGTTCGTCATATCGCGATGAGGCAAGCAATACGCTGTTCGATGGTCTTGAAGGTCGGCCTTACGTGAATTGGCTTAGTCGCAGCCCTTGGAAGCGCTGGCAGAAGCATAGACAGTGGTGGGCTTGCACCTCAAATAGCCAAACATTCACCGGCAATCGAGGCTGGGCAGTTGATGGTATTAATCCGATTCAATACATGCTCCGCGAGGGCACAACGCCAAGCCAGCCGATCAATACGCCGTATATCGAAGAGCTTTATGCTCGCTTGAGCGGCGCAGATGTCGTGGTGAGTTGGGTGCCGATTTGCGTGGCGTACCGCCAAACCGTCACCGGCTATTCAGTTTATGTTGACAATACACTGGTGCTCGAGCAATTGCCCAAGGCTGCAACTGAAGCGCAGCTTGTCGGCATTGATGCGGGAACACGCAAAATCAATATTGTTGTGCACGATAGTGAGTATGGTGATAGCGGCTTATCTCGCTCGGTATATATTGTGGTGCCTTAGCAGTATCGATATTGGCAATAGCAATGCTGACAATAGTAGTTTTAGCGATTGCATCAATAGCAATACTATTAATTGCGATAGTAGTAATTGCATATAAAAATAAGAAAAGGGGCTCCAAATGCCTGTATTGCAAACCATCGCTGATGTGCATGAGTACAAAGACCATAGTGCAGCTTGGCCTGGTGTCGTCGAAGCAGTGGCGAGTAGTGCTTCGGGCACCAGTGCTTACACCAACCAAGTTGTAGTTGGCTACGATATTACACTGACGCCAACACGAGACTTTAAAATTGCCATTCAGCTCGGCGCACTGAACGTTCCACGAAATACGACCTTTTCAACAGCGACGCTCTCGCTTGCTGTCTCGAATTGCTACAAACAAGTCGATCTTCGCATTAAGGGTGCACTTGGTGCCTCAGCGCTACCGACGCCAGGTAGCGAAACTATTACTGCATTGACGCTCACAAGCGCTCAGGCCTCAAGTGACAACTTAACCTGGCAGGGTGCTGATGCGTTCGGCAATTGGACGCCAAGCCCAAATCCGTATCAAGTGCCAATCACCAATGTGTTGAACGAAATCGTGGCCCATGCAAGCTGGGATAGCGGCGATTCACCCATCATCGTTGTTGATTTTGATTTTGTCGATGGGCCAACAGGGCGAATGCAGCTTTGGAGCAATGAACATGCAACAAATAATGCGTCAACGCTCAACTATGAGACAGGTACAGCTACAAGTATTACCAGCGTGTCAGGTGATGACTTTGTTCAACTTGGTGAAACTGATGTCCGAGTGGCTGGCGTCAATATTGGCAGCGCCACTAATTTAGTGATTGGTAATGGCACGCTCAGCCAAGCCCAGACGATCAAATCAAACTCGAGCACTGAGATTGTCTTTGATCTCACCGACGGCTCGCTCACTGAAGGCTCAGGCTATACGCTGTCCTTCAATAAGGGCGGTATTATCTACACTCGAGCAATTACTCTCGGTGCCAACGCTGGTGGGGGCAGCACAACAGCGCCAGCAACGGGCGATAATGTTGTTTTAGATGATGGTCACGAATACGCGATCAATAATGGATTTCCAGGCACATACGAGTCCTATAGTATTTCAGCGCAAAGCGATTTTTCAGCCGATCCCGATACCGTTGTATGTGGCTTAGCGTTCAACAGTTATTGGGTCCATGCCCACTTTAAAACCGCTGCCATCGATGCTGATCCTAGCGCGAGTATGACCAACTGTTTGCTTGATCTGGTGATCCGCTATGCCTACAAACGCACCGATATTAAAGTGCAAGCCGTTGCCAATCCTGCGGCGGCAGATATTAGCGGCGCCAACAAGATCTCCGCGCAAACCCTAACAACTGCAAGCGTTAGTGCCTCAACAACTATAGCTACTGGCTATGATGCGGCAGGCGATTGGTCTGGATCGATGTCAATTGATGTCTCAAGTGTGGTCCAAGAAGTGGTCAACCATGCCAATTGGGTCAAAGATAGCTCAATCCAGCTTGTGCTGACGTTCGATGAAATTTCAGGCGAGCGAGGCCATATTGAAATTCATGCCCTTGAAAGTGCCAACACTGCTGCTCAGTTCTCTTATGACGCCAGTGCGTCAACAACCAGCGGTGGTGCCTCAACCGCGCCAACGCTTGATGCTTTTGGTCAAACAGTGCGAGTTGGTGATACCGGCATTTCATTGTCCGGCACTAATTTACAAAATGCTTCCGTTGTTCGGGTGATTGCTGGCGGCATTACTGTTACCCAGACAATTGCCAGTAGCTCTACCAACGAGGTTGTCTTTGATTTTGTACAAGCCACGCTTGGGTTTGGCGCGGCAACAATCCAAGTGGTTGCCAGTGGTCAAACGCTCACAGCCAGCGCAACCCTTGCACCAGCAACGGATCGTGATTATATCGTGCTCGATAGCATCAATACCACGAGTAAAAGTTTGGCTCACAACGCAAATCCTGCAATGGTCACTAGCGACCTGATCGAATTCGAAACTACAAGCGCGAACGGCTTTACTGTTGATGTACTTGATACTGGTATACCTACAATTGCGGGTGGATCTGGTCAAGATAGCTTTACAGCTCGCTATCGTGGCCAGGGAGAGTGGGGTGATGATTTTACGGTTCGCTTTAGTAGTGAGCAGTATTTCACTGTCCACCGGATTAATACCGTCGATGCAATAGTCGTTGCTTTGCCCGTATTCGATATGCTCAACGATGTCATCATCGAAACCGTTGATGTGCCCATTGAACCAATTGCTTCGCCATCTAACTATGCAAGCCGTGTCAACGGCGGTTTCAATTCCGTTAATAATCCACAAATTCGAATCGTTGAGCGCGAAAAAGAAGTCTTGCTCTACGTCGATCGCGACAACACTATCGAAGTTGAATTCACAGAAAGCAAAGACTCAGTTGATCTTTCTTATGTTGATCGAATTGATCTCATCATTGGAAATGAAGTCTTCAGCGATACTGATCCACGATATGCCCAGTACTTCACCAAACGAGGCAACGGTTTGCTCGAAGTGCAAATGGGCGAGCTGGGTATGCCAGTTGGCGAGTACAACTTTGCCTTTATTCTCTACACGCCAGATCATAACAAAGGCGTAGTCTGGAATTTGAAAAGCGCTTACAAGGTCATTTTTTTAAGTCATGACCTAAGTGAGAGCTAATGCAGTTCAAGCTCAATACAACTGGCATTAAGCGAGCACAAAAAGCCGTTGCGTCAATCAAGTATCAGCTTGAGCGAGCAACTGCTGCTGCACTCAACGATAGTGCTAAGCATGTGCAAGTCCGAGCCAGCCGCTCAATCGCGACGACAACTGGCTATAGCGTAAGCTCGATTAAGAAGCGCACCAAAATTTTTCGAGCATCACTCAATCAAACTATCAACAATCCTTTTGCATCAGCCAACGCAAAGCTTGAAGCAGTCGTGTTTTTTGATTCTACAAAACCGCTTAATGTCGCTCGTATCAAGGGGACGCGAGCGCTCAAATCTGGATCGATTAGTTTTAACTATCTCGGTAAACGCTACAAGCGAAGAGGGTTCTTCATCAAAGTGAAGGGCGTCAAGCTCGCTGTTCGTCATGTCCTAACAGGCAAAGAAAATCCTAAATATCGACGTGCCAAGCGCGGTAAAGTTAAAACAAGCGTGTCTGGCAATCGCTATATCTCTGGATACGTGCAATCAATCCCTGGGCCAAGTGTACCCAAGGTCTTTCGTGATCGAGTCTTTCAAGCTGAAGTTGATGCAGCCCTCATAGAATTTTATCCAAGCCGTTTCCGATATCATTACGACCGCTTTAAAAAATGATCGAGCTCACCAAAGCAGATCTGGCAGCAGCGCTGAACTGTTCGCTGACAACGCTTGAGCGCCTGGAGAAAAAGCACGGCCCAATAACGTCAAGCTACAGCACGGAGAAAGGGAATCGGCGCTACTTTTCCCTTGCTGATTTTGCGACCTGGCTGCAAGCCAAGGGTCGTGATGAAATTAAAAGCACCAAATCCGGTGAGCTCTTCGATTACGAGCAAGAAAAAGCACGGCTCACACACTTTCAGGCGAACAAATGCGCGCTTGAATACCAAACCATGGCCAAAGAGGTCATACCGGCTGAGGAGGTCGAGAAGGAACTCGTCGGCATGGCCGTGAACATACGCAAAGCCGTGATGGCGTTGCCGCGCCGTGTTGCGTATGCCTGCGCAAATGAAACTCGCGAAGCGGTCATTGAGGAGTATCTAGAAGATGAGTGCAGAGCACTACTCACCGAGCTCGGCGATGTTGCGGATTCGAGCGAACATCTCGAAGCGGATTAAACCACCACCAAAACTGTCAATGTCGCAATGGGCTGATCGCTATCGCCGATTACCGGCCATTTCCAATGAATCTGGCCGCTGGCGCACTGATAAAACCGCTTATATGCGCGAGATCATGGATGCCATCGGTGATCGTTTGATCCAAGAGGTCGTCATCATGTCCTCAGCCCAAGTCGGCAAGAGCGAGTTGCTGCTCAACGCGATCGGCTATTACTCTGAATATGACCCTTCACCGATGCTGTTAGTTCAGCCTACCATCGACAATGCAGAAAAGTTCTCAAAGCAGCGTATTGCGCCGATGATTGAGTGCACACCAGCGCTTAAAGCGACCTTTGGCGATGTGAAATCGCGAGGCAGCGGCAACACCATCAGAGAAAAGTATTTTAACGGCGGCTTTCTGTCGATCTCGGGTGCAAACTCGCCAAGCTCGCTGTGCTCAATGGCGTGTCGTATCATCTTGGCCGATGAGATTGATCGCTTTCCAGATTCGGCAGGGGCCGAAGGTGATCCGTTGAAGCTTGCGGCTAAACGAGCCACGACGTTTTCAAACCGAAAGCTGATCTCAGTCAGCACACCAACTGTTAAGAATCTCTCACGTATCGAGAAAGCGTTTGAAAGCTCAACCCAAGAGCACTACCAGCTCCAATGTCCCGATTGCTTGGACTATCAAAAGATAGTCCACGACTCGATTGTCATCATCAAAAAAGAAGATGGCCTACCAACTGAGGTACTCGGCAAGTGTGAATCATGTGGGGTACTCAATACCGAATTTGATTGGAAGAAAAATCCAGGAAGATGGAAAGCGTTTGCGAAGCACAAAAGTTGTCGTGGCTTTGCACTGAACGAATGGGTAAGCCCTTGGAAGCGCTGGCTCGAAATAGAGCTTGATTTCTTTGAAGCCAAGAAATCATTTGAGACTTTAAAAACCTGGGTGAATACAAGTGCTGGCGAAACATGGGAAGAGCGCGGTGCTGGCCTTAAATGGGAGCTTATCGCAAGTCGAGCTACTGAATGGGATCATGCTGTCCCTGATGATGTTCTCGTGCTAACCGCTGGTGTGGATACCCAAGACAATCGTTTTGTTGTTGAGATCGTTGGTCATACCGCCAATGGGTGCGATTACTCCATATCCTATGAAAGTATCATGGGCGACCCAACTGATGCTGATACGAAAAAACGCTTGTATGCTCATCTTGACCAAAGCTTTATTCACGAGAGCGGTCGCGAGCTCAAAGTACAAGTGGCATGTATTGACTCGGGTGGTCATGCCACGCAATCAGTCTATGATTTTTGTGCTCGGTTTCATTCCAGAGGTTTTTTGGCAATCAAGGGTAAGGGGGGCGATTCGATTCCCTTTGTCTCAAAACCAAAGCGCGTCAAAATGCGGCCAGGTGGTTCGCTGTTGCTCTACTCGCTTGGCGTTAATGAAGGCAAGACTCGTGTCTATCGACGCCTTCGCAATGAGGACCAAATGGCTGATTATTCGTTTTTTCCACTCGGGCGCGAGAACGAATACTTTCAAGAACTCACTGCCGAGCGACTGGTCACTCGTTCAGTTGCAGGGAGGCCATCTAAAAAATGGATTCAAATTCGGTCAAGAAACGAAGCCCTTGATTGTCGAAACTATGCCATGGCAGCACTTGAAATATTAAAACCAAACTTTGATCAAATTTTGCTACACTTAAAGCGTCAGCATGAAGAAGCGCCACAAAAAGCGCGTTCCAATAAAAATAAAAAGAAAAGCTATGTGAATAGCTGGAAAAATTAAATGCGACCTAGCGATATTACAGTGCCGCGCACGATCGTTGCCGGATATTCCTATACAGTCAAAGCCAGCGTTGGTGATTATGATCCAGCGCTCGATCAACTCAGCTTCACCATGCACGATGGTGCAACGGCTTACACGTTCTCAAGTACGCTAGCGCCAGCCGAACAATTCATCATTGATCTAAGTGATACGGCAACGATTGCATTGCTTAATGGCAGACATTTAGCCCAAATCTCGATTACTGTTAACGCTGGTACTGACCAAGCGCAACAATTTCATCTTCTGAATAAAACCATCGAAGTGAGTGCGAATGCGCTCAGCGGTGATACTCGCTCGCATGTCAAAAAAACCCTCGACAATCTTGAAGCCGTGCTCGAGGGTAAAGCCTCAAGTGATGTCAAAGCTTACACGATCGCTGGCCGCTCGCTTGAGAAAATGCCAATTGTTGAACTGATTCAGTGGCGAGATAAATACCGCGCTGAATATCGTGATGAACTTCGTCGCGAAGCCATCAAATCAGGTGGCCAGGGCGTCAATGCCTTTCAAGTGAGGTTTCGCTAATGGCTGAACCCGTCAAGTTACGACCCAAGCCTCGCTTGCGCGTCATTAGCGGGGCCAAAGCTCGTTCGTTTGAAGCGTCAATGTCTGATCGATTGGTTGGTAGTTGGACTCAAACACCGATTCCAATTAATACGCTTTTATTTCAATATCTTCGAGGCCAGCGAGCCAAGGCTCGCGAGCAGTCGATCAACAACTCGTATGTCAAACGCTATTTGCATTTGATGCGCACCAATGTGGTTGGCTCAACCGGCATTCAATTCCAAGCCCGATCGCGTGACGGTAAAACCCTTGATACCAAGGCCAATGACGCCATCGAGGCCGAATTTGCCCGATTTTGTAAACGCGAACATATCGACTTCAATAAAAAACTCTCGCTCAAAGGTATTTGCAATCAATGTGTTGGATCGCTGGCAACTGATGGTGAGTTCTTTTTACATAAACGCTACGGCGCAACCGCTGGTGAGTATAGCTTTAGCTTACAGGTCATTGATCCTGAGCGAGTTGATCTTACGCATAACGAAACCTTGAAATCCGGTAATACAGTTGTGATGGGCGTCGAGCTTAATGCGTCCAATACTATTGTCGCCTATCACTTTGCCGAGCAGGTCCACCAGATTTATGCAGCGGTGCAAACCACAACAAATCGAATTCGAATCCCAGTTGACGATATTATTCACGTTTTTATTCAAGAGTATGTTGGCCAATTACGCGGCATTCCAACGCTCTCAACGCCGTTGATGGATTTGAAGATGCTGCACGCATATAAAGAATCAGCGCTTGTTGCAGCGCGAATAGGCGCAGCCAAAGGCGGTTTCTACACCAACACGACTGAAGCCACTGATTTTGTCGGCCAGCAAACTGATGATGGCGCTTTCGTTGATGAGGTCGAGCCAGGTCGTCACCAAATTTTGCCGAAGGGCTGGAAGTTTGATGCCTACGATCCAGATTATCCACATGAGCAATATGGCAACTTCACCACAACCAGCTTGCGAGCCATTGCGAGCGGCTTGAATGTTTCGTACTCAATGCTCGCTAATGATCTTACGGATGTGAACTATTCAAGTATACGAGCCGGTGTACTCGAGGATCGTGAGCATTATAAGTGCTGGCAAGATCTGCTTATTGTCGATCTCTGCGGACCGATCTATGACGTTTTTTTGCAATTCGCCTTGCTGGCTTCAAAAATTAAAGTCAACGATCGGCCCTTGCCATTTTCAAAAGTAGATAAGTTTTCGCAGTGCACATGGCTTGGCAGACGTTGGGAATGGGTCGATCCACTTAAGGATTACAAGGCCAAAAAAGCTCAGCAAGAAGATTTTGTTATGTCAAGGACCGAGATCATTCGCGATCGGGGCCGAGATCCCGAAGAAGTCTTTGCAGAAATAGAACAAGAACAAGCAATGCTAAAAAAGCTAAGGGTCTTCAATGAAGAGCAACCGCAAGTATCAAGCGAGTAACACTGTTCATCGTGAGATGACTCGAGCAGAACAAAACGTGGTTGTGGATCTTGATAAGCGAACGATTGCATTGTGCTTTTCAAGCGAATTACCTGTTGAGCGATGGTATGGCGATGAAATATTGTTACACGGCCCAGAGAATATTGACCTGTCGCGGTTAAATTCGGGTGGTGCTTTCCTCGCTGACCACAACTGGACCGATCAAATCGGTGTTGTTGATTCGGTCACGATCGATGCGGATAAGCGAGCACGCGCCGTTATTCGCTTTAGCAAATCTGCTCGCGCCAGTGAAATATTTGAGGATATGGCCACCGGCATTCGCCAGAATGTGTCTGTTGGCTATCGAATCATTGATGGATTGGAGGAGATTAAAGACGGTCGAGATATTTTGAATGTAACAAAATGGCAACCGCTCGAAATTTCAGTTGTGAGCGTGCCAGCAGATCCAACGGTCGGCGTTGGCCGAAGCGAAAACGACAATCTATTACAAGAAAAAAAAAGGGGCTATTTCATGGATGAAGAACAAAAACGACAGCAAGCTGAACTTGCGAAAGCGAAAGCAAAAGCTGATCAAGCGGCGGCGGACGAGGCGTTAAAAACAGCTCGAAAAGAAGCTGGTGAAGCCGAAGCAAAACGAATCAAAGAGATTTATGCCGTTGCGACTCGCTTTGGCATGCTCAAAGACGCTGAAGCGGCAGTCAATAACAATACTGAAGTTGAAAGCTTTCAACGCAGTGTGCTTGAGAAGCTTTCAAACCAGCCAAAATCTGGTATTGAGCGAGCTGAAGATCCAAGCATTGGGATGCACGATAAAGAAAAGGAGCGCTATAGCTTTGTGCGCTTGCTCAACGCACTCAGTAATCCAGGTGATACCCGAGCGCAAAAAGAGGCTGCTTTCGAGTTCGAGTGCGCTGATGCAGCGGTCGAGAAAATGGGCAAATCCAATCGAGCCCAAGGGCTTGTCATCCCACACGATGTGTTAACCCATCAACGGGCAGTCACTGTCGGCGGCACTGGCGGTAATCTTGTCGCTGAAAACCTCCTCACCGGCTCATTCATTGATTTGCTTCGCAGTCAAAGTGTGTTGCTGATGCCTGGTATGGCCACTTTTTTACCTGGTTTAACTGGTAACGTCGCAATTCCGGCGATGACAGGTGGTGCAACAGGGTATTGGGTCGCTGAAAACGCCAACGTTGGCGAAAGCGATATCACCTTTGGGCAAGTTGCGCTCACGCCAAAAACGATGGGTACTTTTACCGATCTTTCTCGTCGTTTGCTCAAGCAAAGCTCGCCAGAAGTTGAAACGTTAGTTCGGCAAGAGCTTGCGCTTCGCATGGCAATCACACTTTCAAAAGCAGCAATTGCTGGCACTGGCACAAACAACGAACCAACTGGAATTCTAAATACATCAGGAATCGGCTCGGTAGCCATCGGCACCAATGGCGGTGCGTTGACCTACGACAAGATTGTTGATCTGGAAACGCTGGTTGATGAGAGCGAAGCTCTGCTGGGTAACTTGTGCTACCTCACTAACGCCAAGGTGCGCGGTGCGATGAAGAAGATTGCGGTTGAATCCGGCGATCCGCTCAAGCTGATCAAAGCCCTTGATTATGAGTTAAAAGTTACCTCACAAGTGCCAAAGGATCTCACCAAAGGCACGGCTGATAGCGTGTGTTCTGCGTTGTTGTTCGGAAACTTTGCTGATCTCTTAATCGGAATGTGGGGTGGTCTTGATGTCAACGTTGATACTGCCACTAATTCTCGCTCTGGCGCAGTTCGAATTGTGGTCCTTCAGGACGCCGACGTTGCGGTCCGTCACCCTGAAAGCTTTGCAGCAATCCAAGATATCACCACTGCTTAATAGCAGCGGTAATCACAACGTATCACAACGTTAAGAGGCGACTATATGGCACGCACACTCAAAGCACTGAAGTCTATTTTCGTGCAAGGCGTTGGGCACTGCGGCGAAGGCACCATTTTCCCTGCGTCCGAAGACGTTGCGCAAAAGCTTGTTGTGGCACAAATGGCTATTGATTGTGCGGACTCCGAGCCCGAACCATTTGGCGATGAAACGAATTTAGACGTTGAAGCGCTCGATGGTCCGGTTTTGGAGACCGATCCAGCCATCAAAAAGGATAAGCCTAAGGGCAAAAAATCGTGATTGGTGATCAACTTGATCTCTTTTTCGTAATCAATGAATTTGCAATTGCCGTTGAATTTACAATCGACGATCGAGTAGCGACGTTGAATGTTTTATTCGATCGGGAAGGCGACATTATTGATGGGGTCATTCTTGAGGCTGCAAGGCTTATCGGTGAACCTAGCGACGTAGAACAAGGATGGTCTTGTGAGATTGAGGGCGTGCGGTATCAAGTCATGAGTAAAACTCCCATCTTAGATGGCATGTTTGAGTACGTGCTTGAGTACGTCACCGATCGCGACCTACGGCTGATTCAATAATGCAAAAAATAGAAGACACACTTGAAGCCATTCGAGCAGCACTGGCACAAACCACTGGCGTGGCCTCAGTTGAGCGATCAAATTTAGATCCGACCAAGTTTGGCGATTTACCGTGTATTCGAATTACACAAGGCGATCTTGAAATTGTTGAGCTGTCATTTGATGATCGTGAATTTTTACTCACGCTTGCAATCACAATTATTGCTGGGCGAAGTGAAGAAAACATTGAAACATCACTGAACAAGTTGCACCGCAATATGCTTGTAGAGCTCAATGCTGCAAGCTTTGATTTTGAACTGACCGAACGCACAATTGTTGCGCCGGTGATTATTCAACCAGACGGCCAAGTGTGCGCAGCGTTAGAAACTTTCTGGCAAGCGCGATTTGAACAAGCATAATAATAAGAGGGTAGCTTCATGGCAACATTAAAAGGGATTTATGGCATTGCCATGGTCGGTACCAATGAGATTGTCGAGTGCCAAGGCTGGACAATGGAAGAAAGCGGTGAAGAAGAAGAAACAAGCGTGCTCAATCCAAATGGTGCAAAGCGCACTGAGACAGGCTCAGTCGAAGCAAGCGGATCCATCGATTGCTATTTTGCAGCCGACCCAGACACGCAAACAGCTATGACGGTTGGCGCCACGTTAACCTTGAACTTATATACCGGCAAAAATGAAACCGGCACAATTTACTATGCAATTCCTGCCATTATCACTGGCCGCTCGGTTGCGACAAACGTCAACGGTCGAGTGACTCGCAATTTCTCTTACAAAAGCACTGGCGCAGTCACTGAAACGGTGGTTGCTTAATGAGTATTTTCACGAAAGCTCGAGAGCACTTTACTGGCCTTCGCAATACAGCTCATGGACCCATTGAAGTAGCCGAGTGGGGCACTGATGGCGAACCTGCCAAGATCTACGTGAAGTATTTAAACCTGGAAGAAGAAGCCAAGCGATCAGCGTGTGCGAAAGAATCCAGCACGTTTCACGAATATGCCGTGCTTACGCTGATGCTTGCTGCTGTTGATGAAAATCTCAAACCTATTTTTCCGGAAGCTGTTCGTCAGCAATTGACGCATGAAATCGATCCGGCTGTACTAGTTCGAGTCGCGAATGAAGTCACCCAAATTCTCGATCGCGTTAGCGGCGCACTTGATGACGAAAAAAAAGCTTAAGTGATGATCCTTTGCTTCGCGTTCAGTATGAGCTTTGTTATGCGCTGCACAAAACGCCTTATGAGGTTCGCCAAATCTCGGTTGTTGATGTGCGGCACTTGCTCGCACTGCGCGAACTCCAAAACGAGCGAAACCAACCAGGCGATGAATAGACACTAAGGTGGACCATGGGCGCAGCACTTCAAGAACGGATCATTCTCAGTGCTCGCGATGATGCAAGCGCAGCCCTGCGCTCACTGACCGGCAGCTTTGAGCGGCTTACTGATCGATCTAAACAAACTGAAGACAGACTTCGACGAACTGAACAAACCAGCCAAAAGCTTTCAAGTACCTTTCGAGATCTGCGCGGGATTATTGCGACTATCGGCGTTGGTGTTTTAGCCAAAAATACGCTCGAGCTTGCCGATAATTTTACGAGCTTGCAGCAACGAATCCAGCTCAGCACGTCGAGCATCAGCGAATACGCCAAAGTGCAAACCGAGCTGATTGCAATTTCACAGCGTACAAGCTCAAGCCTTGAATCAAATATCTCGCTCTTTCAGCGCGTTTCGAACGCAAGTAAGGCGCTTGGCGCGACCAGCACTGAAGTGTTGGCACTCAATGAAGTGGTTGCAAACCTTGGCAAAATCTCCGGCTCGACCAACGAGCAATTCAAAAATGCAAGCACTCAATTTTCTCAGCTCTTAAGTGGGCCTCGGGTGCAGGCCGAAGAATTTAATTCAATTCTTGATGGTATGCCTGCGCTGATCTTTCAAGTTGAGCAAAGCTTGGGGTACTTACCAGGTACGCTCAAGCAAGCCATCAAAGACGGTGAAGTGCTGAGCAAAGACGTGTTTCGAGCATTGCTTGATGATGCTGATCTCATCAACCAAAAAGCGAGTGGCTTGCCAGTTCGACTCGACCAAGCCAGCGAGAACATTCGCACAGGCTTGTTAGTTTCAATTGGTCGCATCAACGAAGAATTTCGAATCACCGAGCGGTTGGCTAAACGCCTGGATGACTTTGCCAAAAACAACAACGCCATCGAGCAATCGTTTGAAGTAGCATTGCTGGCCGCGCAAGCACTTTCAATCTATATCTCAACTCGTTTAGTTGCATCACTGGCCTTGGCTGCACGACAAGTCGCAATTACTGGCGGCTCGCTGGCGTTGCTCGGTGGGCCAGTGGGGGCTTTTGCCTTAGCGGCAACGGCTGCAGCCGTCTTTGCGTTTGAACTCAAAAAAACAAACGATCAAGTCCAAGCGACTCGATTAGGCATTGATGGCGTTGCCAGAAGCTTACAAGGGTTAAGCTTTGATGAGGCGTTTACTAAAACCAATGAGCTCTATACTGCGCTCATTTTGAAAGAGCAAGAACTTGAGCGCTTGCAAGCCGTTCGCGCTCAGCCTGGGCGCTCGGGTCGCGCTAACAAAATCCGTGAAGTGAGTCGCGCTGAAGCCGATGTCAACGCCATTAAAGCCGAAATTGATCGAGCAGAGCAGCAGCTCAGCCGTATCGAACAGCTTGAAGATCGATTTAAGCAAAACCAATCGATTTCAAAGATCTCGCAAGAAACCGGCGCCAAATCTTTTGAAAGTAAAAAAGAATTTAATCCGCTTGCTGAAGAATACAAAGCCTTTGTTGATAACCAAACTCGTATCGAAGAAGCCGAGCGCGAATCAATTCGCAGACGTATTGAATTTCGAGAAAGCATTGAGGCTGAGCATTTAGCGCGCAAAGCCCAAACGATTCAAGAAGAAAAACGCCTTGAGCTCGAGGGTGCAACCTTTACCCGCGACACCTTGGCATTTCTGCAAGACTTTGAGCAAAAAAGCCAAGGCCAGCGCGTTTTGTTTGCAAAGCAAACAGGGGCAGGCATTTTGGCGCAAACCGCGCTTTACAGCAAAAAAGCCTTCGAAGTGAACAAAGCCTTTCAGATTGGGCAAGCGGTGATTGAAGGCTATGGTGCTATCCAAAAAGCCTACAACTCAGCGCCAGCGCCGTACAGCTTTGTGCTGGCAGGCTTGATGGCAGCAAAGACTGCACTGCAAATTCGCGGCATAAAAGCGGCCTCGTTTGGTGGTGGCAGCACACCTCAAGCTGGCGGTGGTGGTAGTGGTGCAATTCCCAATAGTGCTATTCCTGATAGCAGTACTATCACGCAAGCTGAACCTCAACGCCAGACGACTATTGCCATCCAGCTTGCAAACGTTGGCGACGATACTTTGCTGACCGGCAAAGCCTTACGGAAAATTACCGAAGATATCGCCGACCAGCTCAACAGCAATATTACAGTGGCGAGGTTTTCATAATGGCCAGCTATGTACTAGCACGTAACGCTTTTCGAGATGGTGGCTCGGTTGATGCAGAAGACACGCTGCAAGACTTTGGCTTTACCAATGCTATCGAGCCATCAAGTGCCCTACAAGTGGGCTTTGCAGCCGGTGGAAGTCGATCAATCACCTACACATTTGAAGCAGCCACCAGCATTGATTGCTTGTGTCTGTTTAAACACAACTTGTTCAATCAATGCGATTTTGTTTCTATTTCCTATGATGCAGGCACTGACTATATCGAACTTGCTCGAATTACGCCGAGTTCAAGTGCACCCATCATGCTTGCATTTGCAAACGTTATTGTTGATCAAATTCGCATTACTATTGAAGCACCCATTGCGCCAATTTATATCAGCAATATATCGGTCGGACTGCGCCATCGAATCAGCGAGGGGCAATACATTGGCTTTCAAGATCCTACCTATGGTGTCAGCCATGAGCTCGTTTCAAACCGAACTCGATCCAATGAGCTTGTCGGCCTGGTGCGACAGCGCAAAGCAGTCGAGACCACAATTGAAGCCAAGCACCTCACTGAAAGCTGGGTTGATGCAAACTGGCCAACCTTGTATGAGCATATTGCTCGATATCCGTTTTATCTGCAGTGGCGTGAAGACAAACAAGCCGCTTATTGCGTGGCCATCGATATTGCTCAACCGCGTTTTACAACACTCAATCGGCTTGCCTTTAGTCTCAAAGTGCAGGTGTATTAAGAATGTATGAAACCGGCGCGGCCGCAATTCAGCGCAGCCCAGTTAAACTGGTGCAGATTAATCTCGATACAGCCGAGTACCCAGGCATTGATGAGCTGCATTCTGATTCATTTGTGCCGCTTGGCGCGAGAGTCTATGCCAGTATTACCGACATTGATATTGCACCAATTCGAGCAACGCCAAGTAAAGGGCTTGGCTATCGTGGCCAGCTCGTTGTCACTTTTCAAGATTTTGCTGATGGCAGGCTTGGCACTTACTTTGGCCGCTACCTTGCCAAAAACCCTTATTATTTGGATCGCGAGCTGATCTTATTCGATGGTTTTGAACCTATTGATGGTGTGCTCGATCTTGCGAACTTTAAACGGCGCACCTACTTCATTAAGTCGATCGATGCAGGCTCAAGCGCTGGGCTCATCAAAATAAAAGCGCTTGATATCTTGAGCTTGCTCGATGAAGACCAAGCAATCATCCCACCAGAGCTTCGATTAAAGCTCAACGCCGATATTACTGACGTGCAAACCGGCGCCGTTGCCATTACTAACGCGCCAAGCTGGCCCAGTTATTTAAGCCATATTCGCATTGAAGAAGAGATTATCAGCGTCAATAGCTCAGTGGTAGATACAGTCACCCTTGGCAATCGAGCCCAATTTGGCACCGAAGCTCGTGAGCACTCACTCAGCGAGAAAGTGACTGTTTGCTATGTGCAAGAAGATATTAACGTGGTTTCGTTGATCTATGAGTTGATCACTGAGTTCACCAACATTTCGCCAGCGTTTATTGATTTAGCCGGATGGACGACTGAAGCACAAGATTTTCTAGCCGGTGAAGACGTTGATATTGTCATTTCAAAGCCAACAGCCGTGAAAAATATCATTGAACGATTAGTTGAGCAGGCCTATATCAACATTTGGTGGGATGATGAAAACCAGCTTATTCGCCTGAAAGCCATCCGGCCCAACCTTTCACAAACCGTTCGTCTCAATACCGAGCAACACATTCTGGCCGGAAGTCATACGATCAAGTCAAATCAATCGGATGCGATCAATGAGGTCTGGGTTTATTACAGCCGCATCAACTGGGCAAAAGATGATAACAAGCCTGAAAATTATACCGATGCCTATATCTATGTTGACATAGAAGCGCAAGCTGGTCTTGGAACGCGAAAAGTGCATCAAATCTTTGCAGATTCAATTCGCACCCAAGCCAGTGCTACCAAGCTAGCACTGCGCACTGTTTCGCAATCTAAAGCTGGTTCAAAAGAGATGCGGTTTCACTTGGACTATCAGCATGCAACAGTCAAAGTTGGCGATGTTGTTATTATTGAAAGCTATCTTAACCAAGGTGTTGATGGCAACACCGTCGCTCAAAGCTATTTAATCACTGAAAAAGAAATTGCGCAGACAAGTGTTGCATTTCGAGCGGTTGCATCAGGCTTTGCAATTGACAATGTGCGCTCAAACTATGCCCTTATTGCACCCAATGATTTGCCAGATTATGCCAGTGCCAGCCAAGATCAACGCAACCGGTATGCCTATATTGCTGATGAAAACAACGAAGTCGGCGGCGATCTTGCCTATACTCTCTTATAAAGTGATTGCTTAAAAAAAGAACAATAAAAATAAAAGGCAGGTCTCTACGCGATGGCGTCATACAATGAAGTCTCTATTTCAGAGAAAGATCCCGACTCTCCGCTCACTGCATCACTCGTTGATAAGCTTGATCAGAACCCGCTTGCGCTCTTTGAAGGCGCAGCCGGTGCACCAAGGCTGCAAAACAACGCCATTAATGATAACTCAATCAATCCGCGTAAGATTCGAGTGACCAATTACACGGTCAATGCAGGCTTTGTGTTTGGTGATGCTGAATTTGTCTCAGGCGAGGCCTGGTCGTATGATTACGGCAAATTCAAATTGTTTTTTCAAAGTGTTATTTGGCGACCGACTCGCACCTATGGCTCAGTCCACATCAACATTGCATTGCCGTTCAATCGATTGCTTAGCGAACATGCCTACTATTCAGATGTTCCGATTGAATATGCCGAGCAGTATTCAAATTATGTGATCTTTCGTGGTGAACGCACACCTTCAGGTAGAGGTGGTTTTGAATCAGCACCTTTTAATATCAACGGCACTCATCAATACATCATAAAGCCATCTATTGTCATTGAGTAGTTATGGCTGATGAAAAAGATCTTGAAAAGGAGAAAAAAGACCAAGATAAGGATAAGAGTTCAAGCTCGAAATCTGGTTTGATTGCTGCTATTCCAATTGTGCTGGCGCTCGTGACCATGACTGGTGCACAAATAAAAGAGTGCAATGCCGAACGAGCAGCATTGTTGCGGCGAGCTGATGACTACCGCATCGCGTATGAGGACCAAAAAGAGCGTCATCGCGAAGCGGCGATCAAGATTCTCGATATGACTTACCAACTCAAACACAACTTCGACCGTCTTGCGATTATCCAGCGCTACATTGACAGCTTTCCACTCCCTATGTGGATCAAAGAATACAATCCGGATCGTAACGAGTTCAGAATGCTGATGATCAACCGCGCTTACGAGCAGCGGTTCAATGTGTCTCGGGATCGTTATGTTGGCTTGACCGACTTCCAGCTTTGGCCCGAAGAGATTGCAGCCGAGTACTTTCGCCACGATCTGAAAGTCTATGAAGAAAAGAACACAATGAAAAAAGATGAAACCGTGTTGATGGATGGCAAGAAGATGCAGAGCCGCATTTGGAAGTTCTCAGTACGGCTGCCGTTTGATCAGTTTGGAGTTGGTGGCATTGTGGTTGATTAGCCGCGAGAGTGTTGAAGATAGAGGTCTCTTATGAACTCGCCTGGGTGTGGTGGGTTGTATTGCTTCATGATTGCTTTTCTGATGTATTTGCTTGCTCATGAACAGCGCTTTGTCGAATTTTTTGGTTGATCGCTTGTTGATAGTGAGCGCGTAAGATTGCATTGAGTTGCGTTTGATACGCTCCATCACCAGATTTAAGCCAAAGTAAGACGTCACTATCTATGAAGGTAGTAATTCGTGTTTTTGTCTCGGTTTGCACCACGATTGGTAGTTCCTCACCAGTCATCTCCGGAATGTCTGAAAAGTCGATATCCTTATCTTTCATGTCTCGATAACTAGTCCAGGTTTTTGAAGAAGTACTTTTGCTCATGTTTAGTCGCCTTTTCAATAGTAAGCCAGTCTAATCAAACTGATACTTTGCTTTGATCAGTTCAAGCTGTTGGCGACCAACTTCAAGGCGTCGATCTTCTAAAGGGCCAGTGGCTCTTTTTTTTGGCCTGAGTTTTTTAAGTAGTGGTTTGCCGCCAGGGCCGGAGAGGATTGCTCGGAAGCGAGCGCTGGTGCTCGGTTTGTCAGGTATTGGGGATTGGTGCTCAGTGTGTTTGTTTGGCGTTGCCATAGTTCACCTCGCTTTGCAGAGTCTTACGCTCCATGTAGAGGGTGGGAAAGCCTTCAATCCATTTTCAGGCCAATGATGGCACTATCGATCAAAAAGTAATCAAAAAAAGTCAAAAACGGCTCTAATTTGTCCTAAATTATCAACATGCACTCAGGGGCGTTTCAAGCGCTTCTAAGCGATTTTACACTGAAGTGGTACGTTTGCCTAGCTTAGGGTTTAAAACGCTCCTTATAGCCCTGTTTTTGCTCAAATTTGAAATATTGAAATTTTGGGTCGTTGGTGGATTTGATTTTTAGCGAATATTTGAAAGTTATCAACACGTCGAATAAAACGTATATGTTACGAAGTAACGAGACTAAAGAGAGCGGTTTCTGAAATGAGATTTACAGCCAAAAACACGGGAAAAGTTATCCACATTGCTTCATTTTATCCGCCAGACCTCCTTATTTTATCCGCCAGACCTCCTTATTTTATCCGCCAGACCTCCTTATTTTATCCGCCAGACCTCCTTATTTTTGCTACTTATCCACATTTGGGGATAAGTAGCAAAACTTAGTGGTTTTTGCTTGATTTTAGAATCATAAAGATATCTTTATAGCACTACATGTGAAGTGTATTACCTTTGAAACAGGCAAAAAAAAGCCATTGAAGAGTAATCATCAATGGCTTTTAGGGACTATCTTAAAGACGATTTAGCTATTCGGTTGATGAGAATTTGATCAGTTGACCTTGTTTGTTAGCTGCAATTTGAGCTGTAATGAAAGATTTTGAAGGGGTTATAACATAGGTATCGCTATGAATGTCTGGTAAGTCATATTCTTGAATAATATTAATCTCGTCGCTTTTAAGCTCGTTGAGAGCGTTTTTGATTCGATCTCTGCCTTTGGATCGTGGTAGGTCGTTGATGTTTCCTGTATTGGCCACATACTCAGTCGTTAAACTATACGCATTGTCTTCATTTGCGTTTCGGTAGTTCACGACAAGTTGTTTATAGATGTCTCTTGCAAGTTGTGATCTAATTTTAGAAAACAAAGTGACGTTAAATTGCCTGTAATTTGCTGATAAAATATCTTCAGTAAGCATTGCCGGTAAACATACATTATAAAAACAGTTCTTAGTTATTCGCTTAATAGGCTTGATGAAGCTGAAGTTTTCAAGCTGAATGTCTGATAGCAAGCTGTGTTCGCACACTTTCTCATCTTTCGAATTTATAACTAAGCGTGTTCTTAGCAGTATCTCAAGAGAGCGTTTAATTTCTCCATGGCTTCTTGTTGAGCCAAGTTTTACTAGCCGATCCTTAAGCATCTGCATTGTGAAACGAACGTATGTATGTTGTCGATACTCTACATCTGTCTCAATGCTTGACATGTTGTCTTCGAGTAAAAGTTGCTTCATCACTTCTTCAAGCATTTGCTCAGAGCTAGAAGGGAACGCATGGTAGTCAACTTCAGGGTTTTTCGGGTTTTTAATCGTAGCTGGTATCATTTGTACCTGAAATTCGACGCCATTTTGCATATATGTATAGTGGATTGATTCAAGTTTGCCATGCTCATCTCGAAGTGTTCGTTGCTTCTCTGGCGACATAAAAAATTTGGGGACTTCATCCCATGATATTGAGATGTTGCTGAGCTTTCCTGAACCTTTGGGGCCTTTAAGGAGCGTTCTGTAGGCTTGAAGCTCAGTGATAGTTGATGAAAACTTGGGCATGTGACGCAACCTCTTCATTTGATTTGGATATAGCTCTCGCACATGATTCCCTTCCATTTGAGACTAACGGAAAGCGAGTAAGGGTGGCAGCACTAGCTGCGTGGCAAAATCCACAATTAGAGTTCAACCGGCCAAGTGAGCCTTAGCCCTAGTTGCAGACCCAGACTTTCGTCTGAGCACAACTAGCGCTGCCAAAGGGCACTTGTTTGTTGACTCTAATAAGAAGGTTTGCCGCCTTCTCGCATAGAGTCTGTACTGTAGTCATATAACGCTTTGAAAGCAATCAAGAACAAATATTTGGGGGCAAAATGCTACTGCATCAAACGCTTTATCTAGGGAGCTGGAACTCCTTAACTTGTGGGCTGGAACTCCTTAACGAACGGGCAGGGGTTTAGCCCTATTTTTGGGGTTTACAGTTCATTTTCGGCCAAAACGACCTTGTTAACATTCCAAGCCTTGTAGGTTTAAGTACAACAATGTTATACTTAAACTTGGAGGTACTTATATGAAGCTTACTATTCGAAGATTTGGCAATAGCGCAGGGGTTTTGCTACCAGCGCAGATGCTACGAGACAAAGCCTTGGAGATAGGGCAAGAGGTCATTGTGCAAGTGGAGGCGGCTCTGCCACCACAGCATAAGTGGCATTTGGATGAGACATGGCCAGGGGCAGACGAAGACGAGCTGATGCTAGAAGACATACCAGCCCCTTATTTGGAGCCTTATGGATCAGTTTGATGTCTACACCATAGAGCTTTCACCCACCAAAGGGTCTGAGCAAGCGGGTCGGCGACCGTGCGTTGTTGTGTCACCGACGCAGATGAATTCAAAGCTGAGAACCGTTATTATCGCACCAATGACCACGGTGCTACGCGGTTGGCCAACCAGAATCGAAGTGTTTTACAACGATATTCCAGGCGAAGTCGCCATTGATCAACTGCGCACAGTCGATAAAACAAGACTAGGCCAGCGTTCTGGCACGATTCCGCTCGAACACGGAGCGCGAATCCTCGTTGCGTTGCGAGAACTATTCGCTTGAGATTGTAAAGTGCTATTGGTGTTTGTATGGCACTGGTATAAGCGCTCTTCAAACAATCGTGACTTGACCAGTTCAAGCTGTTGGCGACCAATTTCAATACCACCTATCCGGAATTTCCAGATAGGTGGTATTGAAGTTGCTCAAAGGGAAATCGACTGCGATACTGCTATAAGCTAACTGTTGGCTACTGACAGTGTTGTACTGCTAAGAGAGTTCGTATATGAAACATGCTCACTTCACCACTGCGTTCCGTGGACCGCTTGTCGAAAACGGCGAAATCGATGTCAATGACTTGGCGCCAACCCTTTTAGCACTTGGGGATCTAATTCAAGCAACTAATAAATTTGTGAATGAATCCAATGTGGAAATGGCAGTTAAGGTAAGAGCCGTTTCAAAAGGGTCGTTTGAGATTGATTTGTCTCTGATTCAAACTTTGCTTGAAGCTACAAAAGACATGTTTGACTTTGCTCGAGATTCAGAACGAGTTTCGGATGCAAATGGACTCCTTGATCTCTTATTTAAAGTTGGTAGCGGTGTTGTTGGCGGTGCTGGAGGTCTGTTTGCGCTTAAAAAGTTTCTTGGTGGTAAGAGTCCTGACAAGGTCGAAACTAAAGGTGGCGACGTTCATATTTACCTCAATGGTAATGTCTTTATTGCAAATGAGAAAGTTCACGAGCTATCAGAAAATACGACGATTCAGCGGCGAATGAAAGAAACAGTCGCAGCTTTGACAAAAGAGGGTATGGAGTCAATATGCTTCAAAGGCAATGGTCTTGAAGCACTCGAAGTCACTAGATCAGAAGTTGAGTATTTTGACTACGAAGATGACGCTGATATCATCAAAGATAAAATAAGTACCGAGACATTGCAAATTATTAACCTGAGCTTTGATGAGACCAACAAATGGCGTGTGACAGACGGCGATGCTTCATTTTCGGTGACAATTGAAGACAAGGAGTTCTTGGAGCGAGTTGCCTTGAATGAGATTTCATTTACAAAAGATAGCATTTTGGAGTGCTCAGTGAGAGAGCTTCAAACTCGTATTGGAAAGCGTCTTAAGAAAGAACGATTCATTCTTGAGGTCATCAATTTCAGATCAGTCACTCAGACCGAAAAGTTACTTTGAAATGAATGAATTAGGTATAGTTTCGATTATAGGCCAGAAAAAGAGACGCCAGCACAAGGCTGGCGTCGGGCCGGAGATACTCTCTCCGGTGGGGTTAATATCGAAAGCATAAGACACGATTGTATAAAGTGTCAAGGTAGAAATTTAAGCGGTTTTACCATCAGAAGACCTGAAGAATGGTACTGATAGATCACGGGTAGACGCGCATATGCAAAACAATTTCGAATCTTGCCCATGCGCATGGTTTGTCGAAGCCTAGTGCTCATCAAATTTAAAGTAGTCATGGTTCTTCGGATGCATTGCTTCAGTAAGCCAAGACTCTTCGTTGATGATGGTCAGGTTGCACCCCTTCTCATCTCGGTTGCGAGCAGCTTTTTCGATTTTTCGACCAAAGCTTTCATGCTTCCAGGCTTTGGACACTTTGCCTCCAATGATCACATAGCGCGTTTTCAGCGTGACTGTATCGTTGCACATCCCGCCAACCATCATGTTGAGTTTATGGCATTCCTTGCGAGTGCCGTGCCTGAAAGTTCCGGTAAAGACGCACATTGCATCTCGTAGATTTATAACCGGTTTAGGCCGACACAATGGCAAGTCAGTGGGGGCACTGTACTCATCGTCATCAGGTGGTCCGCCAGTAAACCTTGTCAACAGCTCCACCAATTGATCATGATCATCAGGTCGTAAACCTCGCTTGATCAACGGCTCGATCTCAACGAACAGATTGCCAATGAATTTGTGCGATACGCCTAGTTTGACGTTGCTGTGTAGCCAATTGTGCAGAAAAGCTGCTTCCTCCTTATTGACTATGCCATCGGCCAGAATGCCATTGCACAAGCCTACCAAGGTGTCAATCTGGCGATCTTCAACGCTTTTACCGTGAAATGCGACTTTATTGTTGAGTTCCATAATGTCTATCTCTTACTGCCATTGCCTCCATTAAGCGTAGATGGCCAGCTTGAGAAAGCCCTTCCGATGATTACAAAAAGTGTCAAGACTGATCTATAGAAGACTCAAGACTGGTTGACCTACGCATGAGCTCTTACACTCTTATTTCTAATAATAAGAAAAGGTAAGCGCTATGAAGCCTACAGTCGATATCTATCATGCCCTCGATGACTCCAAACAACACCTCGATACTGGTACTGAGTACTGGGAAGCCTTTGATATAGCCACGCTCCTTGGGTTCAAGATATGGCGTAACTTCTCAAGAGGGCTTTATCAATCCATGGCTGACTGTCTAGAGGCAGGCCAAAGTATTGAAGCCCACTTCTATTGTGATCGACCAGAATTAGATCCAGGCACTGCATGGTCACTTGATCCAAGCGATATGACGCTTACTCGCTACGCAGGTGAGCTGGTATCCAAGCTCTATTTTGACTCATCCTGGCGTCCTGCCAAGGCCATACACCAGTATTTCAAAGACACGTTGTACCATCATGCTCAAGCCCACTTTAAGGCGAACCAACCTATCGAGCTGGCGACTACGTTGGATCGCCTGAAGCAAACGCAAGGGGGCGAGGCGTTCTGGTACGCCAGAGATGTGGCCAGGCCCTTGGGGTTAGTGCAAGCTAATTCGGTTATAAGATTGATTAAACGTGCTCTTGGGTACAATGCAACGTTAAACGTGTGAGTCAAACGCATTGATCGAACGATGAACTATCGCGGTTGGAATAAACGCTTATTTGTTGACTATGTGGTAACTGCTAACGCCTGGCACGTATTGTTGAACAATGTGCGCAACCAGGCAACGAAGAAAAAAGCTGAAATAATCGCGGCGAAGCACTACTTTGCAGCGCTGGCTGACAGCGATGCTAAAGACCAAGCCGTTCACTTTAAAAGCCACCAGCGCTTCAGTGATCGAAAAGACTGCGCTTCAAGCAAACCCAGTACCCGTGATACGAGCCAAGCGAATACTTGGGGTTGGCTACCGCCGGTTGCTCACAAGTCAAAGCTTACTACCTTCTCGCGCTACGCTTGTATCTATGGCTAAGGTTTAGTCGGTCTCTTCGATTGGTAGAAGCTGTTCAAACTGAATACCAAGCGCATCAGCAACACGTTTCAATGTTGATATCTTGGTGTCGTTTGCTTTTTCAAGCTGGGCAATCCAAGGTTGAGATACGCCAAGTTTATCAGCCAACTGTACTTGGCTTACGTTCAAGTATCGGCGCCAAGCTGCAAGTAAGGACAGGCCATCAATGGCATGCGCTGTTACGACTTCATGCGGGTAGCGTATTTGCTCTTCTGGGAGCTGCCCGAGACGTAAAAAGTCATCATAAGAGATAACAACTTCAGTGATCTGATTGTTAGCTTTAATGTACTTGAGCGGTTTAATGGCCGCTTTTGCTTCAGTATGTACGTTCATCACGTTTGACTACCTCCATGACTTCAATGATCAACACGCCTCGATCCACGTTAAACATGACTCGATATCGACCAACTCGAAGGCGATAGTCATAGTGGTGATTTCGAAGCTTTTTCACGTTCAAATTGCTTTCTAAATTCTCGTGCAGCTCATGAACTGATTGCGCAATAACAGCGCGTTGTTTTGCTTGTATCTTCTTCAATTGCTTTACTGATTTTGCTGACCATTCTATCTTCATGGCTCTATTATATAAGTAATAGCTTATATTCGATAGTCATGTTGCTGGGCTTTATGTTGCGAGTTGTATATGGCCAATAAGAATCGTTAAGGCACTATCTTTCGCTAAAGATGGCCAATGACCTCGCGTCAAATTCGGCCCTTTTTGAGTCCTTTTTTTGCGGCAAGGTTGCTGGTATCAGCTTCTATAAATAGTTGTATAAGCTCACAGCCTCAGTCTTGCTGCTCGTTCCCACTAATCACACTGATACTTTTATCAACTTATACATGACACAGCTATTAGCCCAAATGCCGGTATATTGGTATTTCCGATGGTTTATAGCTTACTCAGCTACCCAATTGTGGATAACTTTTAAAAAAAAGGTACTGTCAAGTTACATACTAGCGGGTAATAAATTGACCCACACTTTATCTAGGTATTTTTGTAATTTAATTTGACGCGAGGTAATACATTGTAATGCCATTATCGGATTTATAGATTAGTATCTTTTTGATTTTAAAAAGCCTCTAATAATTTGAGGGGTATGAGATCGAAATTTGGTCCATAGCAGTAGAGCCTATTTTGCTGATGTCGGCAAAATGGACTCTAGCTTCTATTAGGCAAAGCTCATCGAAAAAAGGGAAAGGGCGATATGGAACACGAAAATGGCGTCTATGATGATTTGTGCGAGTCGGTTCGACTTGATACCAATGCTGAAATTGTTGGCTTGATTGTTGTGAACGGGGCGAAAGGCCATGGATTCTCTATACAGTCCAATATGAAAAACGGACCGCTTGTTATTGCCAAGGCGCTTGAAGCGACTGCGAAACAGATTCGTGCCGAATTTGCGAAAACCAAGGGCCGATAATTATCCTTACCGGACATAGCGTGCTTTCTGCTCGCTTATTATACTAAATTTCTCCAAAACCTCGTCAAAACCCTCGATTCAGCCGTTTTTGATCACATAGTGCAAAAAATGAACGGATTCATCGCGTATTGCTAGCCCTTGACACCGCTCGAGATTCTTGACTCACAGCTCGTTACCTTTCTCCATGTCCATCAAGTTGACTATAGTCAACCATTGCGCTATTCTTCAACTGTAATGTCAATAAGTAATCAGGCGCGCAATGAATAGATCCAGACACCCAAGCAAGGATATCGAAGATGCGTTGCAATGTGCTGAGAGCCAAGGTTGGCGGATACATAAAGCGAGTGCATCAGCACATTGCTGGGGCAGAATATTGTGTGCAAATGCATCACGTGAAGGATGCAAGATGTCAATCTACTCAACACCTCAAAGCCCTACAAACCATGCAAAAATGATTACTCGAAAAGTGGAAAGCTGCAGTTGCTTTGGAGAACGATGATGAAAACCTACGAATTTGAATTTATAATATCAAATGCATCATACGATGATGATGACCTGGCTGACCGCTTGTTTGAAGCTGGTTGCGATGATGCACTTCTATCGTTTTCAAGAAACGTTGCTCGGCTTTCGTTTATGCGAGAATCGAACTCGTTTTTAGAAGCAATGGCAAGTGCCGTTGTGGATGCACAGCGCACAGGGGTTGTGGTTGAGCGTGTGTTGCCTGAAGATCTTGTCAATGCCGCCGAGATAGGTCGTCGTATGGCTTTTACTAAGCAATATGCCAGCGATGTGATTTCAGGTAAAAAAGGGCCTGGTGATTTTCCAACACCAACAACAAGTTCTGGTGAAAATTATTTTTTATGGAGCTGGCTCGAAGTTGTTGAATGGTTTTGGAGCCGAAATGATAACGTAACGCAAGAAATGATTGAAGAAGCACGTATCATAAGAATGATGAATGATCTATTACATGCGCGAAAAATGAGCGTGCATCAAGTAGAGTATGAAATACTCTCAAAAGCGATTACGAAAGAAGCCTGTTGACATCTTCACGCCACCAAACCTGAAAGGTTATGGTGGCGTGAAGATGTCAATAGAACTTGTTTCGTATCTTATAAGCCATGTATTTGCTATAATTGGGTACAAGAAGAAAGGCAAAATGGACATAATCAGAAATCTGGATCGTTGATAGGAAGCGCAGGATCCCGTTACAAAGGCAGTAGCAAACCAAAGAAAACAGTTATACAACTACAATTGACCCACATGGATGTGTACCAATTTTAGCTACTATTCCAATGTGAGGACTACTATGACGCATCCAATTGAAGCTGTTGCAAATGAATTCTTAGATCTTGCCAAACAACATGGCATCAGTGACATGAGCCCAATGAAACTTCAAAAGATTCTTTACTTTGCTCAAGGTTGGTATCTAGCAACTGAAAAGAAGCCTCTTTTTGATGAGCAAATAGAAGCATGGCGATATGGTCCAGTTATTCGTACAGTCTATGAGCTTGCAAAAGAATACGGCAATAGCCCAATCAATCGACCTTTAAAAGGGCTCACAGACCACTATTTTCATAATCTCGAAACGAAGGGCCCGTACAAAGAACCTCGCCTAAATAAAAATGACCAAAAAACAATCAAACCTTTTCTTGATTGGATTTTAGAAAACTATGGTGAGTACTCTGCAGTCGAGTTATCAAATCAAACTCATGCTGAAGGTACACCATGGAAAACTGTTATTGATAAATACAAAGAAGGTCTTCCACGAGGAACAGACATATCAGAAGCCTCAATACGCGAATATTTTGAAGCAGAATTGGCTAAACTTTTGAATGAAGACAGAGCAGTAACTAACTAATGAAATTTGATGTTCTGCTGGACAAAGAAGTAAAAAAAAGCCCTACAAGTGAAAGCAATTTATCGCTTGGAGAACTAGAACGAAGATCGTATAGCGATGAAGAAAGGGAGCAATCCCTAAAAAATAACAAAGAAGAACACGACGAAAGAATAAGAGTTACTCGTTTTCTCTTGTGGCTAACAGCTATCTGGATGCTAGGAGTATTACTCATAACTGCTGCATGTTTTATTCGAGAAAATGATCGATATGTGCTCATAACGCTTATTGGCGCAACCCCTGTCACGGTCTTTTTACTTGGCATATGTCTAAAGTATTTTTTTCGAAATAAGTAACAATATACATGTTATTACCAGCTCAACATACTGCTGATTTTCTATCGAATTTTCGTTCTGATTTATTGAAAGGCTGCACACAGCCAGTCCATCGATCAAAACGAGCGCCAGAATTATTAAGCATATCGTATCTGTATAACCATGCAAAGACAAGAATTCCAAGGACTAAAGCCAGCGCAAGGTGAGTAATTGGATGTTTCATCTGAGTCTCAGCATGATTATAGAATCTGTATAAGATTAGACATTTATCCAATTGAGATCCTATTGACATCCTCACGCCACCAAACCTGAAAGGTTATGGTGGGTGATTCCTCCTGCGAGACGCCCATGCCCGAGCGCGAGAATGTTAAGTGCCGCGTTTATATCGCGATCATGAGCGACACCGCACTCACTGCACGTCCATTCTCTTATTCCAAGCCCTGCGATACCTTTCGGCCTCTCCAGCGGCAAAGCACCGCACGAAGAACAGGTTTGGGTGGTGTAAGATTCGTTAACTTCCTCAAAATATACGCCTGCGTGATCGCACTTATAGTCCAGCATATTTTTGAGTTGGCCCCAACCAGCATCTAATACTGATTTGGCCATTTTGGTTTTTACGAGCTTCTGACTTGATACATTCCCGACGAAGATAGCGGCATTATTTCTTACCAATGTATTGGTATATTTATGCAACGCATCTTTTCGCCGGTTTTTAATCTTAGCGTGAATATTCTTGACTTCTTTTTTCTTGTTGGCTCTTTGGGATTTCCCAAGCTTCTCCTCTAGCTTTCGATATTCTCGACCAGCAAGTTTATAGCCATTGGAGTCAGTGGCAGTTTCTTTGCAGCCAAGATCAATTCCTACTGCTTTTGATCCCACAGATTGCTCAGGCGTATAAGAAACAACAACGTTGAAGTACCAACGACCCCTTGAATCCTCGTTGAAGCTTCCAGACCTGAACTTGTACTTTGAGAGACCGTAACTATCCCACAGACTGAAAAATAATTTATTGTGGTACACCTGCCCATTCTTATAAGAAATGCAGTCATGGCGAACAGGAATCCATCCGAGAGAACGGCGAGAACCTTTAGATTTTCTCCAGTTTAACTTAGCTTTTTTGAATTGTTTTCTGCGGGTAGCATATTCAGCACCGATCATCTGAACTGTTGCTGAGTTTAATCCAAGTGGCTTTGATGCACCTTTGGTGTAATTCTGAAGATCGTAGGCAGAGAGGAACTTTTGCTTTTCTTTTATTGATCGCGAGCTGAGATCATTAATATAATTCCAGACAAAGCTAACCGATCTAGCCATCAAATTTAATTGATTAGCGTGCTTATCTTTTACTCGAACCTTTAAAGTCTTTGTCTTTTCCATTCGGTTATTATATTGTAAAATCATCTTGGTGTAAATATATGAAATCACATTATCACTGTGTCTATGACATGAAATCTCACTTAGTGTTAGTCACTAAATATCGCAATAAATGCTTCACTCAAGAGATGCTAAACCGATTGCATGTGATCTGTGGTGAGCAATGCCTCAAGTGGGATGTGCAGCTTTTAGAATTTGGTGGAGAACCTGATCATGTTCATTTGCTGATTGATTCGCACCCCACACTTCAGCCAAGCAAATTTGTGAATAGCCTCAAGACTGTTACGTCACGATTAATACGAAAAGAATTCTCGCAAGAACTGAAAAAGCATTATTGGAAGCCAGTATTATGGTCAAGAGCATACTGCTGGGTGAATTGCGGAGGTGCTCCACTTGAGATAATTAAGGCATATGTTAAGAATCAAAAAGGTGCCTGACTCCACCCAAGCTGCGCTATGGATGGAGAATTCGGCGCTGTTTATTTATTAGGTGTTAATAACTCTAACTAAAGCCACTTCGAGAATAACCGCTTCAGCCACCGTAGCACCGGCGGTGGCGGCTTCTCCACAAAATTTGGCTTAGGTGGTAAGATCAGCCGAATCTTCAAGCCTTCTCGAATCGATTCATCAGCAAAATAACTCATATCACTTTCAAGTATTATTCGATCAACCAAACTAGCATCGAGCAATGCGGTGTTGCTATCGCCTAAAGTTGGCGAGTACGCCATCATATAGCGAGCTTGTGCTTGGTTCATCGCTTAATCCAATGCACGTTCAGATCTTTACACACTACATCGAGCTTGGTGCCGCCATCGGTAATCTCATGCTCTAAAAATTCACCAATCAATATGTTGTCTTTACCTTTGATACAGGTATCGCTTGCACTTGAAAAGGTTGAGAATACACCAAGCGCCCTCGCCTTCACGCCGGTTTCATTGATCAAAATATTTTTGTTCATTGTCACTTTGCCATCGCCAATTGCGAAATAGTTTGGCATATAGTTTGATTGCACATTTTTGATTGTATTCTCGGTTAGTTCGCCTTTGCCAATGCTATAGTGGCTACTAGCAGCAGTTGCATAAGTAATTGCGCCGTTAAACTGCAAGTTGATATCTTCAAGCATTGAACCTGTTACGACAAAATCATCGCACTGGGCTTTAATATCGATAGCCTCATTTGTGGTGCTGCTAATGGTTGGCTGTAATATTCTCGCTTTGATTCGTCCTTTGCGAAGCTCATCATCACCAATCTTTATACCTTCTCCATACTGTTTTTTTTTCAAACCAGTTTGAATAATGTCAATGTTGACAAGCGTATGCTCAGCGTTCCGATCAATATCATGTCGAGTAATGATGCCCTGCTGACCTGTCGCAGTTGTTGCCGTGCGAATCCAAGATATTTTCGTGCAATCAATCGCTTCGACGCCATAGAGCCCACCAAACGTTTGACCTCCTCTTACCTTTAGGCCATGGCAATCTTCGCAATAGACCATCGCGCCTTGGTAATTGATCGGGCCTTTTTCAATAAGGCCTTTATTCCAGGCATTGAACGTGCGCAGGACGTTGAAGTTTTCAGATCGAGTGATCATTTTCTTTTGAATAATGAGGGTTACACCAATGCCTGGAAAGTTGGCATTTTTAATCACGAGTGGCTCGAAGAAATCACTATCAGTTTTGAGAAAGATGATATCGCCATCGCTGACTCCTTTGAAACTCACTTCATCGTATTGCACATGAAGTGA
>Ga0209094_1000330_pt1 | contig 35953 bp, 48 predicted proteins | sample COGITO_mtgs_1004_2_FD_184790 | JGI IMG/M metagenome (GOLD analysis project Ga0209094, IMG submission 184790) | Pelagic marine microbial communities from North Sea - COGITO_mtgs_100430 (SPAdes) (version 2) | ecosystem: Environmental > Aquatic > Marine > Epipelagic ... | reverse complement strand
GAATGCCTTGAATACCTTGAGCACCAACTTCACCTTTCTGACCCTTGTCACCCTTCAACTGAGTCACTACACCAGCTGGTAAAGTGGCTACATTGTCTAGGGTTACAGTGGCAAATGTAGTGTCTGCCTCTGCTCTTGGGTAGTACTGGGTGTTATGGGTGTGACTGTCGTTAGTAACTATGGTAGTTATAGAGACATCTGCACTGCCATTAAAAGAAATAGACCCAGTAACATTCCCTGTTAAAGAGATATTCCTAGCTGTAGTAAGAACATTAGCAGTTGTTGCAGAGCTTGCATTACCTACTAAAGCACCTCTAAAGTTCTCAGCTTCAAGGTCAGCTAGTGCAAAGCTTGGGTCTGCTGTGTTAATGTCCGCTGATGTATCGGGTTCAGGTAAGTAGCCTTTGAATACTTTAAAGTATCCATCAGTAGCATCCCTGAACAGACCAGCGTGAGCATAAGTCCCATCGTTGTAACCACCCACCCAACCCAGATCTACGTTAGTAAAATCTGATGCGTTGTTAAGGTAGATTAAGTTATCTTCAACAGAAAGACTTTGAGAGCTAACTGTAGTAGTAGTTCCTAAAACAGTCAAGTCACCCTCAACAACAGCATTACCTGTAGCTGTAAAGTTAGCAACCTCGACATCGTTAGTTGTTACACCACCACCATCTGTTACTAAGTCTAGGTCAAGGGTTACGTTCTTCCATAGACCAGTAGAGGTCTCATAAATAAGTGCTTGTTGGTTTAATGGTGTATTAATAAGGACATCATGTAAATCAGTCAAACCTGCCTGATCAATTACATTTATAAGAAACGCACCTTGAGTTTGATGAACTCTTGTCACATAACCAAGCAGGACTACATGCGCTGGGGAAACAGGCTTAGTAGTTGTAACTGTACCTGCGGCACCTAAGTACAATACAGCACCTTCAATTAGACCAAGGGTGTCTAACCCCCGAACTAAACCACCTGTTGTTACCATACCATCCCCGTTATCAAGGATAGTCTCTGTAGTAACACCAATAGTAGTTTCAGATAACGCATCGCTAACATTAGATGCTGGTGCCACAGTGATCTTATTACCTAAGGCACCTGTTACATACACAGGGGTTCCGTTTGGAATAGTAGCACCTGTGTCATTACGAACACGGATAGCCATCTCTTGACCAATTTGATATGTAATACCATCAGACACAAGGTCAAGTGTTTGATCTGTTGGGTTCCAAGTGAGGGTTCCTTGAGCGCCTGTACCACCTGATAGTTGTACAGAGTCAGCTATTAAGGCACCAAAGGTTGGATCATCACCAGCCCCATACTTAGTTGCTAACGCATTAGTGACAGTTGTGCTAAAGATAGGATCATCCCCAATAGCAGCTGCTAGTTCATTAAGCGTATCTAGGTTAGCAGGAGCACCATCAACTAGTGCTGCAATCTCAGCATCTACAATAGCTTGTACGGCAGCCTCATCGACAACAGATGCCCAAGTCGTTCCATTCCACACAAACAGTTTGTTTGATGTGCTGTTGAAGTACAAAGCACCTTCAACTAAAACACCACCTTGGTTATCTGTTGTAGGTTCCGTTGCAAAGCTCCCTAGGTAATCTTGCTCAAAGGCAACAAGTGCAGCTTGAGCCGCAGATGCTGACGTTGAAGCAGCGGATGCACTAGCAGCTGATGCAGTCTCGCTTGATGCAGCTGAGGTGGCACTGTTAGAAGCACTTGTAGCACTTGCAGCAGCATTAGTTGCAGCAGTGCTTGCAGTGTTTGCGTAAGTCAAAGCATCATTCATGTGACCTTCAGCATTAGTGTCGCTTTGATCAGCAGCAACAGCACTTGCAGCAGCAGCATTAGCACTACTAGTTGCAGATGTTGCACTAGCAGCAGCAGCGTCTTTAGATGCTAAGGCGCTAACCTCAGCAGCATCTGCTACTGCGGCACTGTCCGCTGCGGCTATCTCAGACGCACTAGCTTCAACAGCACTTGATGCAGCATTAGCTTCACTTACAGTAGCAGCATTTGCGCTTAGTTGAGAGCTTGCTGCACTAGAGGCTGAACTTACAGAGCTTGACGCAGCATTAGCTTCACTGTTTACAGCATTGGTCTCACTGATACCAGCGTTAGTCTCGCTTGTAGCAGCAGCAAGGGCAGCTGACGTTGCAATACTAGCATCCAGAGCTACACCAGCTTCACTAGCAGCAGCCTCTGTAGCACTTAAAGCAGCAGCTTGTTGACTAGCTAAGGCTGTTGTAGCAGAGCTTGCACTTGCAACTTCACTGGCTAAGGCAGAAGTAGCAGATGTTGCTGCTTCTATACTAGATGCCGCTGAAGCACTCGCACTTGCGCTTGAAGCCTCTGCACTGTTAAGAGAACTGGTTGATGCTGCAACAGCTTGTCCTGCTGAAAGACTAGCGTTGGCTTCACTTGTAGCAGCGTTAACTTCACTAGTGGCGGCTTCAGTGGCGCTTTGAGCAGATGATGTTGAGCTGCTTGCTGCGCTTGTTGCACTTGAAGCTGCGGAGGCAGCACTTAAGCTGGCTTCCCCGGAACTAGTAGCTGCCGACCCAGCACTTGAAGCCGCTGCACTGGCACTAGCAGCACTGTTGTCAGCACCAGTAACAGCAGTTAAAGAGTATTGCTGAGCAGAAACAGATGCAGATGTAGCACTTATGTCGGATGAGGCAGCACTTGAAGCACTTATCGCTGCCGCAGCTTCACTAGCTAGAGCACTTAACTCGCTATTATAAGCAGCAACGGCATGAGTCTCTGCTTCAAACTTACTTTGGCTTGCAAGGGCACTAGCGTCTAAAGACTCAAGAGCACTTGTAGCAGCAGCAGTTGCGCTTGCAGCAGATTCAGTGGCGCTTGTGGCAGACTCAGTGGCGCTTGTAGCAGCCTCAGTTGCACTAGTAGCCGCATTGGTTGCACTAGTGGCCGCAGCATTCTCTGAGTTAAGAGCAGCTACTTGAGAGGCTTGAGCTGCATTAGCAGCAGCCACGGCTGCATTGTTAGCGGTGATTGCTTCAGGTGAGCCGTTCTCTCCAAAAGATCCACCTAATGACGAATCATCTGTAATTACTAGGTTCGTTGTAGGATCTGGCCCTACAGGGTTTGTGGGTATGACTTGAACTTGATCATCCCCGGAACCTCCAAAAGATCCACCAAGGGCGCTATCATCTGTTATATCTGACATACTGCCTCCTTAGATTAATCCCCTTGCATCAAAACTAACATGAGCTTGACCAGCGGAGAGTTTACGTTTCTTCTCTTCGTTGTTTAACTCTTGTACAGCTTCTGCAAAGCGAGCTTTATATTTCTCTGATTGTTGATCTTCTTGTAAGTAATCGAAGCAACGATGCAAAGCACCAAACAGTAGTACACGCTCATTTTGATCTTTCAACCAATTGCCAATCTCTGCGACATACCTGACATACTCACCTTCAATCTCTTGATAGGTTCTCTTTTCCAAAACTGTAAGTGCTTCATACTCAACCTCAGTCTTCACCTCATAGGTGTTACTGTCAGCTTGAGCCTCAGCAAGTGTAACCGTAGCGGGTATGGTCTTACGTGCATCTAGGGCAGCGAGTCTACGATAGTAGAACAACTCAATTGTATCGCCTTCTTTAACTAGTTGACCAGCAACTATAATGTTTGATCCCTTACGAGTAAAGTATCCACTGTTGTGCGTGTTATCGTTATAGTCATAGAAAGTCTTAGTGTCTACAGTTTCATTGTATACAGTGTCTTGATAAGCACTGTGGTTCTGAACACTAGGTGTGTCAGATGCCAGTATGATTGCGTAGTTGTTTTGGTTAACGTCAGTAACCGTTACACCACCAACAGTAGAACCTATCTCTGGTCTATTAATAGTTCCCATAGATCTCAATACAATGAAAGAGATTGTATCATGGGGGACTGCAAAACTAGCGTTTGCAACATCAGGATTAGTATCATTGCTATCAAACTTAGCATCTTTAATATTGTTACTAACAGCTACTGTGTAAACACCTTCAGATGCTTTTACGCAGTAGGTTAGGGCTGTATCCTTTCGGATAACATAGTACCGGGAGAACTCCAAAGGTGGGATCTCTAGGTAGCGATATGACTCATCTGCGGCATATCTTAAACTTGATTGTATAATAGAATCAGGAAGCACCGTGTCTTCACGGTTAGCCCAATCTCGTACCATTCTTACTAAATCTGTATATGTAGCCATTGGGCTTCTCCTGTTACCATTTAACTTTATTAGCCCAATATGCTGCACTCATTGGGCCTTTGCTTATGTTCTTTTGGTGACGAGCTTTAAAGCTTTTACGCTTAGCTTTCATCTTATCAGACTCACCTGATTTGGGCTTACCTGCGGTCGAGGCACCTTGCTCTCCAAACCGTATTAGCTTTTGCTTGCCACCACTAGACGCAAGGACAACATGGCTTTTAGTTGGATGACTAGGAGTTCTCTTTGGTGTATTAGTTTTCATCTTGCTCTTATCAATTCTCTCAGCCATAGTTGCCTCCTAGTATGACATTAATGCTGGATACTCTGACTTCATTATTGCAATAACCTTACGAACTGCGGTAGGGTCGTGCATGAAGTTTGCATCGTGTACATCAATCTTGTATTTAGTTAAAATATCTAAAGCTACGATATCAGGAATAGTACATGCCTTCTTGTACCCAATGTCTTTACGCCCTATACGGGTTCCTTCTCGATCAGCTTTAGCTTGCGCTATAAAAGGTGCAGCGTCTTGATGAATCTGGAAATCACCTGTGTCTGTATCAATACCACCTGTCATTCCACCTGCGGTATTAATACCATAGTATTTAGAATCCATTAGTCCCACCTCTTATATCTTAATTAGTTATCGCTACAAAGCGACCAGTCTTACCAATAACACCCAACACTGGGTTAACAATAACAAAGTCAATGCTACCCTTAATGAAGCGTCCTGATGTTAGTTCATAACCACCACCTGTTGCGTCTGCGGTTACCCACACGCAGTCCTCAGCAGGGAGGTTGTATTGTGTTCCAGCTGTGAAGCCATTAGCTGTTGTTCCAATTGTACCTTTAATTACCATCATAATTACTTATCTCCTAAAGCAATAATAAAAAAAAGGGGGAGAAGCCCTAAAGCAACTCCCCCCATAGATGTTACTCTAAAGTCTTACTTAAGACCGTAGATAGCACCACAACCCAATGGGTTCTTAACTTCAAACGTGTTCTCTTCTACCAGCATACCGACAGTAGAGTCACCTTTCTGACCTACATCTACTTCGGCCAAAGGACGCAGAGATGCAACTGCAAACCACTGAGGATCATATACAAGTGCACATGAATCAGAGTAGTCATTAGCAGTACCAACAGTGCCAGTCTGGAGACCCATGATGTAGTTTGGAACTACCATCAGATCACCAAAGTCAGACATGTAGATATCAACAGACTGACGTAACTTGCCATCTGCATCAATGTTACGCTGAACACCAGTGTCACCAACCATCAGGTCAGAGAAGTCACGGCGAAGCTTAGGAGACAACATGATCTTAGTTGCCTTACCGCCTTGCTCGTAAATCTTCTGCATGGTGCCATCAATGTCAGTCAGGCTCAGTGCTGAACGAGAAGCATCAGCAAGCAAAGTAGGAGCGTGAGTGCCCTTACCAGCGTTAGCGCCAATAGCAGTACCAGAAGCAAAAGTACAAGTCTTCTCGTCATTTACGTATGACTGGAAGCCACCCATGGTACGAGTACCTGAGCCGTTAGCAACCTGATAGCCATTTACCAGATCGTGCTCGATGTCACGGCGAAGCTCAGTACCACGCTTCTTTAACTGGTATGCGTACTCATCAGCAACGCCAGCCTGATCTACTGCACGGCGGGTGCCGGATACAGCGATAGTCTTACCGTTGATCTGAGTGTAGTTACCCAAGCGAGTGCGTGATGGGCCAACAGGGTTGAACGCAGCACCGCCTTCAGTTTGAGAAGCACCGGGCTGTGCGTAGTCAGCACCGTCAACCAGCTTAGAGTTGCCGGGTGCAGCTAGCTCGTCAGTCTGCCATTCGTGGTAGATTGCAGTAGCTTTGCTCTTGCCGATAGACGACAGGAAAGGAGTCTCATCACGAGTGATAAGGGAGATGAAGTTAGCAAGATCTTCACGTTGTGAAACATTGCTGTTACTAGTTCCAGAGGCAACGCCTCCAGCTGGGCCTGTGGTAGCTCGACCGCCAATTGTAGCCATAATAGTATTCCTTATATTTAATTAGAGTTTCAGAGAGTTTGCTGCATAATCCCGCAGAAAAGCCATCTGGTCATCAGAGGAAGCATCTTCACGGAAGGCTCTTGCCTTCGTCATCTTGGATGCGTCCTGCTTCTGACGATTGGGTGACTTCGCCTTTTTGGTAGGCACTGCTTTCTTTGAAGGAGCAGCCTTACGTTTGGCTTGGCCTTTAGTGACACCTTGCTTTAACACACGGTAATCATTCAATAGCCGAACAATGTTAGGATCAACAATAGAATCTACAAGCTCTTCAGATACACCCTCACCTACGGCAAAGTTACGTATCTCAGCAGCTATCTCAGCATTAAACCCGGGCAACTGTGCTTCAATGTTATCATTAAAGTAAGTTAGTTGTTCTTCCCAGAGTTGTTCCTGAACAGATTGTTGTTGTACTTTCAGTTGTTCTTGTAAGCCTTCACGCTGCTTGCGAGCATTCCAGTATCTTTTCTGGACTTGTTCACGTTGATCCTTCAGTTCGCTTACCTCGTAAGTATCACCATCAGCACGAGCCTTATCAATCTTAGCCTCGATGTCATGGTATTCCTTAGCAAGGTTTTGTTCAGTTCCTACTAGAATTGCAGCAGAAGCGTTACCAAGTTCTTGCACTTCAGCGAGGGCTTGTGCCCGTTCGTCTTCAAGTGCTTTCTTAGCTTCGCCTAGTTCACGACCCTTTTTACTAAGTGAGCTGTCAGTCTGATAGCCTTTCAGGAGATCCGCAAAGGATACATCCAGTTCTTCACCATCAATCTTAACACGGACTTTAGCGTCCAGATCTAAATCGTCAGCAGTGAATACATCAGTCTCTTGGGTAGAATCCTCTTCGGAATCATCCTCATCTTCTGTTTCTTCTGCGTCTTCTCCATCTCCCTCTTCAGTAACGGTTTCATCAGACTCTTCAGGGTCTTCTACTTCATCTGATTCCACCGGGTCAACCTCTGGAACTTCCTCATTAGGTAGCGAAGCTTCGTTCTCAAGGAAATCTGAGTTACTTAGCACGGCATCTAGGAGGCTCTGTTCGGTCTGACCGTTATCGGACATCTGCACATTGTCATCCATAGTGGGTAGAGTAGTGTTGTCTGTCATATTTAATTCCTCTTCTATTTAGCAACAGCTTTCTTAGCTGCTACCTTTTGCGTAGTTGGTTTAGTTACTGGTACTAGGTTAGCTTCATAACGATCCTTGAGAGCATATAGGCTCACCAAGTTGTTTGAGTTTAACTTACATTTACCTGCACTACGCATTGAATCATATTCTAATAACCCAATCATCCCTACTACATTCTCTAGCAGGGTTTCATAATTAATCGCTCTACTGTCCATCGTCCTCGACCTCTCTTTCTAAGTGTGGTATGTTCTTTCCGTACATCTCGTATTGTGCTAGCTTGGACTTAACGTCCCCCAAGGATAAGACACAGGAGTAAATAAACTCTCTGGTCTTATTCTCATGGGGTTCCGTATTGAGGAACTGAAGGTAGTAATCTACCATCAACTCCCCATAAGCCCCTGTGAAAAACTCTTCACGCTCTCTTGAAGCGAACTGGGCATTCACTAGGGCTTGTTTAGCTAGGACATCTGGATGTACATTCTTCAACCGCTTCTCGGCTGTCTGCTTGTACTTATTCATCCTGTTCCTCTTATTAGATTGGTAATTGACCTTCCATCATAGCCATCATGTCTTGTTCAGACATCTGGCCTTGTGGGGCTTGTTCCTGTGGCATAGGCTCTTCCATTGGTTGCTCAGCCCCACCACCCATAGCCTCAGAGACCATTGCTAGTATCTGAGCATACGTTGGGTGCTCAGGGATAACAGCACCTTCCTTCTGTGCTTTGATCGTTAGATCAGCCCACTCTTGGTAGTGCTTATCAATGGCTACTGCCATTTGCTTAGCGTTGTCTTGTACAGTGTTAGCACTCTGTGCATCAGTGTAACGAACATTAGCTTCTGATAGATCAACATCAGCCGCAGCCTTTCTGTTCTGAAGCCCCTGTGTCTTCTGGGCATTATCAGTTTGTGATTGGACTGCCTTAGCAGCGTTCTCTTTAAACTCGTCAGTAGTATAGTCTTCTAAGAAGTCATTACTAGATAGTCCCATTGCTTCTAACAACTTAGTCGCAAGTACCGCAGGTGACTCTGGCTTAATGATACTGCCAGCTCCAGCTGAGTTCAAGCTAGGTAAGATCTGTTGACCTACTGTTGTTAGCTTGTTGATCAGGTTAGCATTACTGTTCTCACCGATGTCCAAGATGACATCACATTCCATACGGTCTGGTAGGCTAGCACAATCCACAACCTCTGTCATGCCACCAACACAGACGTTCATCTGCTTGGTTTGCTTACGGATAGCTGAGTACACACCCTCACATAGACGCTTAAGACCTGTCTCAGCAAACCTACGGGCGATGTGTTGGATACGTTTCTGGGAAGCAGACTGCACAGCAGCCATCTTTCCTTCACTATTACCAGAGACATACAGTGTATCGTTAAGGCCTTGAGCAGCCTTAGACATACCTGTCGCTTGTTCTTTAATAATCTGTAGGTGTTGCAGTAACGGCACAGTACCAGTCGAGATAGTCTCAGGAGGTAGGGCAGCAACAGCACCTTGTGGTGATCCGTTAGTGGGGATGATCTGCTTAGGCTTCATGTTCTGCAATGCAGAGAAATCTACCACGTTTGGATCAGCTAGCTTAGGACTATAGTTAGTGAGGTACGTGTTCTCCACGAAGCCCCTTAGAATAGCCGTAGCAGCCAAAGTAGACGAACGGGTAAGGTCAGCTATGGATAGACCATAGAACTCGTAAGGGATGTCTATAGGGGACAATGAGGCTACCTGAATAAGATCACAGTCTTCTTCATGGAATACCTTGCCACCAATCATAATGAATCGCTTAAGTTCAGCAATACCATCACCATCACGGTCAACATTCATCCAGCATTCGGTTACAGACAGCTCACGGTTAGCTTCTACGGGCATACTATCACTAGCACCCTGCCAATAAGACATACCAACTGTCTGTTTACGGGCAGCAACGTCCTGACTGTACCGGGTATTACCCGACCATGCCATACCACCTAGCTCATCCCACTCATCATCACTGATATTCTCAGCAATGTCGGGCCAATACTTGCGTATCTCACTGCGTGTCATGTCTGTCTGGATACCAACGAAGTTAGCATCGTCAATAGAGGTAGCATCACGGGAAATACGGAAGTTCTCCGGGGGGATATTCTCTAATCGTACCTTAGAACGGTCTATGGTGCGCTTAATGCGTACATTTACGTAGACAAGTTCAGCATCACCTGTAGCATCTACCTCATTCTCAAACTCAAGATCACCTACGATCTCTACAGATTCATCAGACAGCAGCTCATCGAGCTTAGCCTGTGATATTACTTCGTATTCTTCAAAGGTTGTGTAGTAATCCTCTACATAATCCCATCGAATGATACCATTCTTCCAAAGGAGGGAAGACTTAATCCATGTTTGGATCAACTCCCATCCGTTATTCTGTTTAAACAAGCAGTAGTTAGTTACCAATGAGGCATCATGGGCTTGTTTGTGTGCACCGGGGGAGGCTGCATAGGGGGTGAACTTAGCAAGCTTACCATTGTTTAGGAATAGGTCACATAGGACAGCTGTGTACGCTTCAACAGTTTCAGTTGTAGACGTATCAACAATGGTGCTTACACCTTGTGGCTTCAAGTGACCTAGGGGTAGGCCAGCGTATTCATAGGTGCTCTTCTCACGCTCTTTAGAGAGGTCTGAGGAGTTCAACCAATCGCCTACACTGTTAGCAATACCCTGTTCAACTAGATTAGATAGCTGTTCATCCGTTACTTTCTCTTTATATCCGTGACTCATCACTGCCTCCAAGGGATTGTTTTGGACTTCTCTAGCTCTTTACTAGAGTACGAGCCAGCTTTGGTCATCTCTCTAGGCTTCTTACTAGCCTCTTTCTTCACTTGCTTCTGCTTAGGTGCTTCTTCATTAAATCGCATAGTTCCCTCCAAGGGTCAATCTATCAATCGTTATAAGGAAGACTATTGCTACATGTCCTGTCACTGTACTTGTGACTTTGCAGGTACGGTCTTCGTTAATAAAAGGTATCGTTTATTCCCCCAGCGATACCAGACTGGGTGAGGACTAATGGAATTCTTTTACAGCCATGCAGTCTCATCCTCGTTGTACTGAGAGACTCTGGTTGACCACGGTACGTTGTTACTCTGAAGCTTATCCCAGTGGGTACGTAAGACTTCACAGGCTATGGCTAATGCCATTACCGTGTCATCATTACAGCCAGCTGCTGCTTCAGTCTTCCCTGTGTCCGTGGAGATGTAATCTTTTAGTTCCTGAATCATAATGTTAGAAGGTACATTGACCTCCTCGTTCTCTATGAGAGACTTCAAGTTACCGATGATAGCTGGCTTAGAAGCTGAGGTAGTCCTGAAGCCTATACGAGCAGAAGACTCATGGTTGACATTAGCCTTCTTAACCTGCTTATAGAGGTTGACATAGTTCATTGATTCAAGCTTTTGTATTGTTGCAATACCCATGGAGTTAGACTCTGGGCATAGGAGTGAGTTGTTGTAATAGCGACCTAGGTAGAACAGTAGTTCCCCGAAGAGACTAGGGTCTATCCTATTGTCCCTGTACAATGCCATCACTTTATAATCTTTGTTTAAGACAACAGCAGTGGAGTAATCCTGACCAACACCTAGTGCCACATCAGCAGCAATAACATAGTTGTCTTCCCACTTAGGGTAGCTAAAGATCTGTAGCTTGCCTTCACGGTTATCTTCAAACTGCTTACTGTTAGCATCCCACGCTCTGTGGCTTTCCGGGGTCTCTGGTACCAGCTGCTCCAGCTTCTCTATGTCAAAGACATTAGATCCTGAGACTAGAAATGCTTCCTCAGCTGTAGTAGGGTATTCCTGTCGGAACTTATGTTCACCCCCCTCAGCTATCTTCAGCCTTCTCCAGTAGAGCTGGTCATTGTCTAGGTCAAACCTTTCGACAAGCTTCTCTTCCTCTACTGTTAATTCCATCCCCTCCGGGTGTGGTCTACGGTATTCATCCGTAAGAAACCATGGGAGGAAGATAGGTAAGTATTCATTCTCCCCAGCAACAGCTCCCTTCCATAATCTATAGAACTCTCCTTGAGCACCATTAGCGGTAGACTCTAGGATTACCTCGGTACCATCGGTCTGTGGGATACCTTGGAACAAACCTGCAAGTATCTTCTCATCGTGGTTCCAGAAGGCAACCTCGGATAGGTGTGCGATTGTTGGAGTAGTACCTCGACCAGCCTCAGGTGCACCAGCAGTATAAAGACGGTAGCTAGCCTTAGCTTCTTTATCCTTGAAGTAAGGTGAGCTGATGATGACTTCCTTGGCATTACTACGCTCCTCCTTGGGTGCTAGTTCTTTAGGCATATTCCTAATAAGGTTCTTTGACATACTGAATAGAGCATCTGAAGTAGCACTATCATGTGCCATTACAACTGACCTCGAATGAGGAGAGAAGTATGACTTCCAGTACACCCTACCTACACAGTACGTAGAGATACCCTGCTGTCTTGCCTTAAGGATGATAGCCCTAACACGACCAGTCTCTTCCAACTGCTTTGTTAATTGTTCTGTTATAAGGGTCTGTGCTTGGTTTAACTCGAAGGGTACAAAACCCTTGCTAGAGTCCTTAGTCACAATCCTTATCTGTTCCTGTGCGAAGCGTGTGAAGTCCTGAGAGTACTCCTCTAGTAGGTTCCTCTTCTCCTTCTCCTTCACAAGCTTTATTAATTCTGTCTTATCCATTGCTATAGTCCTCGGTGACTGGGCGCTACATGGTATATTTGTGGTGCTGTGGGGGTTTGTAGGGTTCTGTGAGAGCTTTTGGGTACCCCCCCTACTTATGAGTGCAACCAATTGCAAGACTTAGCCCCAGAGCGTGTGTCTATAAGTCAGGGGTATTGAGGTACCCTTGGTTACTTTGGGTACCCCCCAAGTTCTCTCTCGGTGCTCTGTGAGGGTTCCGAGGGGCAGTCGCTTGCGCTGGGGATGCTCTGATAGTCGATACAAGTATCGCCTCTTTATCAGCGCATGGAGCTACGTAGAGAGTCCTGTGAGGGATTCTAGGCACACACTAGGGTAATCCTATAGGGTAATCGTGCATTCTCCTATAGGGACTAACGAGGGGCTTGGTAGCAGTGGAGTTTACGGGAGTTACAGTGGGGTACTGTGGAGTTCTGTGGGAACCTGAGAGTGAAGACATGGTACTCTGTAGTAGACATCGTGAGCCACACTTTGTGTGTCTCTTTGGTAGATTGTTTGTAGCCTAGTCAGCTACATCCGAACACCACCAGCTGACCACTGGGTAACCGGATAAGCTCGGTTGCATATAAACCTTGGCCATTGAGCCAAGTCGGGGAGTTAGCTTCCCCTGTAAGTACGAAGTCCTGCCGGTTAACACCGGGGCCATGGGTGTAATGCCCATGCTTACTTTAATCAGTGGTGTCAATCCCGACAGCACTAACCCTTTTGGAGGTGGCTCATGGCTGCTTTAAAACTAGGCACATACGTGTCTTATGCTGGGACTGCTTTCATGGCAGTTAAATCAACTGGTGGAGCCAATGCTATGGTTACCATCATTAACCCTAGCCACAACAAGAAGTTAGTGGTTTCACGTAAGAAGCTCACTGTTATGCCTTACAAGGCGGCAGTGTCCATCTTACCTTGCGGTAAGCTCACCTTGGTAACACTCAAGGGTCACCGCCTGTCGTTAGTGTCACACCGTTGGCTGAAAAGCTAACACAGTTCCCCTTTGGTGGTGCCTTCGGGCATCATCCTTTTTAATTCAATAGGAGTATCCTCATGGATTCTATTACTTTATTAGCACTATCGTTCACCACTGTTGCCATCCTAGTGTCCTTAGGGTTCACTGCATCTCTAGTAGCAGATGGCTTACACAACTGGAACAAGGCACGGCAGTACCGTAATCGTCCTCGTGGTGCCACACGTAGGACATTCAAGTAACACCTTGGGAGCCACACTGCGTGTGTCTCTTTTGTAGATAGGTACAATCCTGTATCATCTAATCTCTTAATTTAACATAAGGTTAAACATTATGACTGCTATCATTGAAGCTCCACGTAACTACATCATCCGTAACGCTCAGCTTAACTGGGCACGTTTAGATAAACCAGTAACTCCCTTCGGCACTGAGCAGTACGAGCTACAGATTGCCACGGACAGCAAGGATGTAGCTAAAGAATGGACTGCTAACTTCCTCAATGTCAAAGAGAAGGACGGTATGTTCTCAGTAGGTCTCAAGCGTAAAGCTCGTAAGGCTAACGGTGAGGACAACGGTAAGCCTAAGGTTGTTACAGCTGATCTCCAGCCTCTTCCAGAGGGTGTGATGATTGGTAATGGCTCTATCGGTAACGTCAAGGTGTACCAATACGCCTACGATGTTGCTGGTCGCAAGGGCACTGGTTGCTCACTCACAGCTGTACAGATCACTAACCTGATCGAATACGCAGGTGGTTCATCTGATGACTTCGTAGCTATCGAGTCAGAAACACCAGCAGCTTCACCAGTGGCATCGGACTCTGTAACATCCGGTGACCTCTTCTAGTCACTCAAGAACACTCGGAGTACTCAGGCATCACGCTTGGGTACTCCGTAGCTTCTTGGGTTACCGACAAGACCCACACTGTATTCCTAGCGAGAGTTGTCGCTAGTCCCTAATGGGGGAAGCCCCCGGGAATACCCCTATATGTATAGTATCTAAGAGAGGTAGTTGTATGTATGTATATTATAGAGCTATGGCTCTCACAGAGTTCCAGAAGACCTTCATGGAAGAGGTAGACTACACTGGTTCTCAAGGTAGTACCTACTGGGCTGATAGTGCATCAGTAGCTAGTCGCTATATGAATCCTAACAGAGTACTTGTAGAACTAACACTAGATAGACCTATCAACCCTGTCTATAGGGGAGTAGCTATTGGTGTTGATCTCCAAGGGTACTCTAACAATCATATAGAGTACTGTATGCCTAAGGTGTACTTTCAATCCAATGTTCTCCCTAACCTACTAGAGGTCACTTATCATGCCTAAGCCATTACAGGTAGCAACAACCATCCAGTCACAGATAAAGTCTGGTAGAGACAGTAAGGGTACGTCTGGTGCACACATGATGATGTGTTGGGCCTATGATCATGCATCAGTAGTGGAGGGTTACAACGACTACTGGGGTGGTCTAGAGTTCCATGTCTCTGGTTTCAAACACAAGGGTACCGTAGAGGTCATGCTACATTACAATGACACATACACTGTAACCTTCTTAGATCAGCAAAGTAATGAAGTATACTCAGTGGACTACATCCATTTCCCTGAGTTAGCTGAAACTATAGATAACTTCGTAGAGACTGGAGAGGTACTAGAAGATGCCTAATGTATACACATTTACAGAGGATGAGGAATAGATGAATAGTTTAACAGATAAAGAAATACTAGATTTTGTAAGAGAGAATCTAACACTAGATAAAGATAGGAACGGTCACTACATACTAAAAGAAGTTAGCTGCGATGTTGAAGGCCATGTCTATGGTGATGTTGATGGCCATGTCTGTGGCAGTGTTTATGGCAATGTTCGTGGTAACGTTGAAGGTAATGTTAAAGGCTATGTTGCTGGTGATGTTCAAAGCTATGTTGGTGGGAATGTTGATGGTGATGTTAAAGGAAGTGTTTTTGGAGATGTCCTAGGCTATGTTGATGGTGATGTAGGTGGTGCTGTTAAAGGTGCTGTGTGCGGTGATGTTGAAGGTGATGTCTATGGCTATGTTGCTGGTGATGTTAAAGGAAGCGTTTTTGGAGATGTTAGAGGTAATGTTGAAGGCAATGTTAAAGGCTATGTAGGTTGTGATGTTGAAAGCTATGTTGGTGGAGATGTAGATGGTGATGTTAAAGGCAGTGTTTATGGCAATGTTCGTGGCACTGTTTATGGCAATGTTCGTGGTGCTGTTAAAGGCGATGTTTGCGGTGATGTTGTAGGTGATGTCTATGGCTATGTTGATGGTGATGTTAAAGGTGACGTTAAAGGCAGTGTCTGGGGCAGTATAGGAAGTCCTATCGCTGGCAATGTTGGTGGAACAATTGCAACAGGACATTGATGATTATGGCCTATAGCAACTACGACTACTCAGACTACACCTGCGATAGATGTGGGCCTATTAAGAACGAGCAAGTGAATACGCTAGAGACTGTTGATCATGTCCCTCATGGAGATCAGTCAGTACCTATGTACTCCTATGAATACAGTTGCAACCTCTGTGGTGGTGAAGTAGAAGAGAATGGCTAGTGGGTGGTATTACTCAGGAGAAGACTGATGGACATACAAGACTTAGAGCAGAAGTATAAAGAGCTGGGCGCAGAGATTGAGCGTTTAAAACAACGGCCAGAGGGTGTTTGGGAGCCTGCCGTGGGCGGCACTTTCTGGATGGTTGATTGGACTGGTGGTGTAAGGAGTCTCAACCCCAATAACAGGGCAGCGGTAAGCCATCATAACGTCTACGAGACTGAAGCCCTAGCACGCAAAGCAAGTGTATTACAGCGCAGGTATAACCTAGTAATCCAAGCGTGTCTTAACTTTGATCCTGATTTTGTGCCTGATTGGGAAAACTTATGCCAATCAAAATATGGAGTTATTTATAGCCATTACTTAAAAAGGTGGGACTCTAATATAGTCGCTACTTCTTTTGTTAATGTCTTAAATGTTGCTCATGTATCAACGCTAGAGATAGCAGAGAAAGTCGCTGAATACTTAAACAGTCAGGATATTAAGTGATGGATGCAGACATATTGTTCTTCAGTGTACTGTTAATTACCTTCTTCTTAATATTAAAATAACTAAGGATTAACCATGAAACTATTAGATAGAAGTGGTGGTAACACCAAACTCAACAAGACCAATAAGAAAGAGATTGATCTACACTTTGCAGGTCTATCAATGCACCCTGATGATGCTATCTGTGCTGGTGCTAAGGCTGCTGGTTGTATGGATGATTGTCTTAAAGAGTCTGGTCTCGGTGGTGTCTACCCCAGTGTCAATCAAGCTCGTCAAGCTAAGACAGACTTCTATCTATCAGATCAAGAAGGCTTCTTGGTACAACTGCGTAGGGAACTAACCAACTACGTTAAGTGGTGTGTAAAGAAAGAACTGCATGGTGTCGTACGCTTAAACGTACTGTCAGACATCCCTTGGGAAACCCATAACATCCCACAGGACTTCCCCGAGCTTAGCTTCTATGACTATTCTAAGGTCGCTAAGAGGTTCCACAAGGGTATGCCTAGTAACTATCGGTTGATGTTCAGCTACAGTGGTAAACCTAGCTATAAGAAACAAGTACTAAGTTTCCTAGACTCAGGTAGTGACTCCGCTGTTGCTGTTGTATTCAACCGTAGGCCATTCCCAGCTACATTCTTAGGTCGTAATGTTATAGACGGAGATGCCAGTGATTGGGTCAATGTCAACACCAAGGGTGTAGTTGTAGGTCTGACAGCTAAGGGGCCAGCTAAACATAACGATAACGGGTTCGTTGTTGATGTATCATCAATCCCTGTAATCGCTGTTGGAGGTATGTAATGAACGGTAAGGGTGACAAAGCAAGACCTTTCAATGTGTCCCGTGAGACATACGAAGATAGGTACGATGCTATCTTTGGTAAGAAGAAGGAAACTGTTGTAGTACAGGATGATCTCTATGAGAACTCTCCATTCCATAAGTGGATGCAAGAGTGCCCAGTAGAGTATACAGAAGACTACACAGACAACCATGGTACCCGTGCAGGGTACACCTTTTGGATAGAAGAAGTTTAACCTTAATGTAATTATTGGAGTAGTATATGTTTAAAGTAAACAGAGTGTTCTCATTCCGTGTATCCAAGAAGTCCAACGGTCGTATCCGATTCACTGCCCTAGGCTTCTCAGGTTTCATTGCTTTACGTAAGAAGAAGTCTCGTGGTTACGGACTGCAACGTCAGTCTACATTCACTCAGCTACACCTTGGACGCACCTCTATCGCTCTTGAGCACAACCGTCCAGCTAAACAAGTGTGGAACTTCGCAGGATAAAGCAACTAAAAACAATTTTGATGGAGCAATAAATCGTGAGTATTGGAAACTGGAGAGACCACGTTATAGTAAACTGCAAAGTATGTTTAAAACCTATGGGTTGGCATATACCGTCAACCACTGCCGTTTGTGTTGATTGCGAGATCCTTGCACTAAAAAGCGTAGATAACGAGGGCCTGATCAATGAGAGTCTTCGTGTATTATAACTTGCGTAAGAAGTGTTTCAGCGTGAAGGCATTAGAGGGTACTAACAAAGGGCGTGTGGTCAAACATGCGTCCTCTGTTATCCTCACTAATGTAACCTTCAAGGTATCAGAAGCAGGTAGACAAAGGGTTCTCAGAGACAAGCAGAAGAATGTACATGCAGGTGCCCAAGGCACACTATGCTCAACTGACATTCCATTTGCTTGGGTCACATCAAGACCTCGATCAGCCACTTACAATCCTTATAGTAACAAGACCTTTGTTGATGTTGACAGTAGACAACCTGTTGTAAGTTCTGACATGGTTGAATTAACTAATCGTAAAGTTCTTTATAAGGGTTAACATGGTAATCATATCTACAATTATGTACTTCGCTATATCAATTGCATTAGTTAATGCGTTACTAGAATCAATGTCAGAAGGATAAGGTTATGGATAGTTTAGATGATAGAGTTATAGATCGTATGATAGAGATAGGGAACATCTCGGATCTCCGTGAGGACAGGATGGATACAAATGATGAGTACTATGCCAGTATGTTAATGGTAATGGTAAGGGATGCAGAAGCCTATGTGACAACCTTCATAGACGAAGAAGACCATGCAGACATGCAACTAAGCATGGATGAACTATTTGGAGGTGCTTAATGAAATACTTAAAGCTATCAATCAAGTACATCATACTAGTGCCAATAGCATTTGGTGTAGATGTAATAATGACAGCAGTAAAGGGTATAAGTGTCTTCCTAGAGCTGACAGAGAAGTACAGCTCAAAGTTATTTGATAAAGCACTAGCGTGGTGTAACGATGTCAACTGATCTAATGTACGACATAGAAGCTAGACTCGATCAGTTGTACTTGGATGCAAACAGAGAAGCCAGACAAATGGCTAGCCAGTACAATGAGTCACTGGCAGCCAACCTTCTGGATGCTTACATAACAGCTGGTAATGAGATAGCAGCAGAGATACTGAAGATAGAACCTAATGCAGATGTTGCAACAGTGTTCAACTCAGTAAAAACTAACCTCAAGTTAGAAATTGATGAAGGAATACGTTATAGTGTTTAGCTTTCTCTTTGTATTATGTTTAATATTCTTCTGCTTCTTCGTTGGAACAGGTAAAGATTGGGCCATCTTAGGGTGGGCACTTACAGGTCTAGCTTTAGTATCAGGTGCACTCTTGAGTAGCTTGTAGGCTACATTACCCGTACCTAATTAGAATCATAGGGGTACACTCAGCTCACGCTGGGTGTGCCTCAGGTTTTTTAAGTAACCGACATAGCTCACAGTCGTTCCGTTGGCCCCTTTTTACGTAACCGACAACACGCAACAGGCATCTCGTGGGCAATCTCGCTAGTCCCTATAGGACATCTTTAGTTGAGCCACACTTCGTGTGTCTCTTTATAAGAATAAGCAACATAGGAGGTAACATGACAATCAAAAAGATTAAACAACATCCAAACAGTTTAGCTAACCTAGCACCAAGGTTCACACCAGAGAATGCTAAAGAAGCACAGCTAGCATCAGCAGCTTCCCGTAAGCTTAACAGGGAGGCACGAGAGAGGCTCTCATTGACAGCAGCAGAGCTTAAGATGGACGCTGACCAGTTAATGGCAGTTAACAACCTGACAGCTCTGGATGTAATGCGGTTATCTATGGTTAAAGCAATAGCTAATGGAGATACTGATCAAGCAGTTGACATTGCTAAAGCACTCGCAGAGTTTGAGACACCCAAGTTAGGCAGGATTGAACAAACAAACATTGAGGTTAAAGCAGAAGATATGTCTGATGCAGAACTCGATGCTAAACTTAAACTACTGATAGGTGGTAAATCATAATGTTATTCAAAGTATACGGTAAGAAAGACTGTGGTTACTGTACGTTAGCTATAGAGCTTCTTGAGACATTAAACAAAGATTACATATACATGGTATTAGATGAGGACTTCCCTCTCTCAGACTTCAAGAGTATCTTCCCCGATGCTACAACAGTGCCTCAGATAATCACAGTGAGCAACACCGAGGTCACCAAGATAGGTGGCTATGAACAACTCAGAGAACTACTAGTAGGGCCAACAGTATGAGTATCAATGATGCAACACCACTAGATTGGGATAGACTACGAACTGCATACCCGCCATTAGAAGTAGAAACGGTATCGGGAGATGCCTTGGTCTTAAAGCAAGAAGATGAACAGAGAAAGAAACTAAAAGAGAAGTGGTCACGTTGGTGTGTAAGTAGTGAGGAGATTAATGATATGATGCCAGACACACCCATTAAGAAGAAAGAGGACGTTGTTAACAGCCCGTCACACTACAATACAGGTGGTGTGGAGGCAATCCAAGCTATTGAAGCTAGTATGTCTAAGGAAGCCTTCCAAGGGTACCTCAAGGGTAACTGCATGAAATACATTTGGAGGATGTCCTATAAAGGAAAAGCTAAAGAGGACACCCTGAAGGCCCAGTGGTACCTAAACAGACTGCTCGAGACACTCTGATGGATAAATCAAGCCACGAGTACAAGTCTCAGTACGACAGGGACTTCAGAAGAAAGAGATGGGGGATGATCTTTGAGTACTTTGGTGGTAAGAAATGTCAAGATTGTGGTGTTGCATCTGAGCATCCAATCTATGACCTCCACCACAGAGATCCCTCAGCTAAAGACTTCTCTATTGGTGCACTGATACGTAGAAAATGGGCAGTATTAGAGCCTGAGATAGCTAAATGTGACCTGTTATGCTCTAACTGTCACAGAATTAGGCATGATATTGAGAGAAAACAACAAAGAGAGGTATCAAATGGAAGTAATTAAGGGTGATTTCGGTAAGACTACTGAAACAGAACCAAAGAAACTGCTTGACTTACTACATGAAGCACTAGCAAGTGCCGGAGTTGATGAAGATACAGTAGGCAGGTTCATCTTAATAGCAGAAGTTGAAGGTGATGATGATGACTTCAAGATAATGACTGCTTATGACACCATGGAAACCAATTACATCATGGATGTAAGCAAACTCACCTTCTTAGGATACTAGCACCCCTTACATTACCCGTACCTAATTAAACTAAGCCTAACCCAATACCGGGTGGCACTCAAGGAATTAACATGAAACTAGTATTTGATATAGAAAGTAACGGTTTACTGGAAGAGATCTCTACCATTTGGTGTATCGTATGCCAGAATGTGGACACTAAAGAGATCATTTCCTTCTCAGATCACGATGATACACTACAAAGCACCCAAGCTGGCCTTGATTATCTTCAAGCAGCTGATGTTCTCATAGGTCACAACATAATTGGCTATGATATACCTGCAATAAAGATAGTTACAGGCATTGACTTACTAGATAAGAAGTGCTACGACACACTGATAATGTCCCAGATGCTACGTTATAAACGTAATCACAGGCATGGATTGAAGGGTTGGGGTGAGAAACTAGGTGATAGTAAACTAGATTACAGCGATTGGACTAGGTATACACCAGAGATGTTGACCTACTGCATACAAGATGTAGAGTTAAACACTCAGGTATATGAAGAGCTAGTGAAAGAATTTAAACAGTTTCATGCAAAGTTCCCATTGATTGCTAAGGGTCTTGAGGTAGAACACGATGTGTTCAAGTTCAACACCATGGTTAGAGAACAGGGTTGGAACTTCGATGCCAAGAAGGGTAAGGCAAGCTTAGCACTTATGAATGCTAGGGCTAAAGAGATACAAGATGCTATCGAGCCACACCTTGGTACACACACAGTGTACATTGATAAGGTACCTAAAACTGCTAAGTACAAGAAGAGCGGAGAGTACACAGCAGTGACTGTACGTCTACTGTCTGACTACTATGGAAGAGAAGTACTACCTACAGACACACACTTGATGGCTGCTGGTGCACCCTTTCAGCGCAGTAAGGTAGTGCAGACTAAGCTAGGTCAGATAGATCTTGTTAAGGAGTGGTTGTTAGAGAGTAAGGGTTGGAAACCTGATGAGTACACCCGTAAGAAGACTGCCCGTGGTTGGATCAACGTAGCTCCTAAGTTCACAGAGACTTCTCTAAGTAAACTAGGAGAGGTAGGTGCAATGCTAGGCCAGTACTACACACTACGTAACCGTATCAGTGTGATGGAGAGTTGGTTTGAACAGTTAAAGAATGGTCGTATCCACGGTAACATGTGGACTATAGGCACTCCTTCTTTCCGAGCAAGACACGAGGTGATTGTTAACCTGCCGGGTGTCCATGCTGCATGGGGTCGTGAGTTACGTGAGTGCTTTGCTGCTGATGAGGGTGACCTTATTGTAGGTGCAGACTCAAGCGGTAACCAGCTACGTGGTCTATGCCACTACGTAGGTAACGCAGAGTTCACTAAGGAAGTTATCTTTGGTGATCAACACCAACGTAATGCTGATGCACTAGGGTGTTCACGCTCAGTAGCTAAGTCATTCCTGTATGCCTACTTGTTTGGTGCAGGAGACTCTAAGCTAGGTCAAGTGTTGACTGGTAAGAGCAACCCCAAGGTCGGTAAGGAAGCCCGTGCTAACTTTGCTAGTGCTATCCAAGGTCTGGATCAGATCAAGAAGCAAGTAGAGGGTGAGTGGAACCGTAAGCAGAACACTCAAGGTAACGGCTGGGTTCATGGGTTAGATGGTAGGCCTGTGTTCATTGGCTCTGAGCATCAGTGCCTCAACTACTTACTGCAATCAGCAGAAGGTATCACTTGTAAGGCAGCTGTGTCATACCAAATGCAGAAGATCAAGGAAGAAGGACTACGTGCTAAGCCTCGTATCTTCTACCACGATGAAGCTGCTTGGTCTGTACACCCTGATGATGCTGATCGTGTTGGTCAGATACTAAAGGATAGTTTCAAAGAAGCACCTAAATGGTTTGGTGTAGAGTGTATGGATGGTGGCGATGCCATGATCGGTACTTCCTATGCAGATGTTCACTAGAGGACTAGACAATGGACAAGACAATACAAGTACTGATTGATGCTGATTCAATCTACTTTAGGATAGCGATGGCTACCCAGAAAGAAAAGGATATGCGAGTAAACATACGTAAAACCCTCATGGATATAGAAGATAAGTGCTCAGTCATTGAACCAGTGGACATGAGGATAGCCGTTAAGGGCAAGGGGAACTTCCGTACTGCCATTGCTGATGACTATAAGGGTAACCGTAAGCGTGAGTTAGAACCCGGTGAGAAGAAAGCTCTGGCCTATGGGCATCAACACTTGATTGACAAGTACGGTGCAGTGATGGCCCATGACATGGAGGCTGATGATCTAGTCTCCATCTGGGCATGGGAGTGTATTCAGAATGAACAACCCTACGTCATTGTGCACATCGACAAAGACCTCAATATGATACCCGGTAATCACTACAACTTCGTAAAGAAAGAAGAGTACTACGTTGACTTTGAGAGAGGTCACTATAACTTTATGATGCAAATGTTAATTGGTGATGCAACAGATAACATCCCCGGTGTCAGGGGTATAGGCCCAAAGAAAGCTGAGAAGCTACTGCTCAACTGTCCCTTTGATAGACGTTGGCAAACTGTTAGTAACTGCTGGGCAGATAAGAAACAAATGCTTATCTCCGCTAGGCTACTATGGATGGCTACTACCTTTGATGAAGCTGAGGGTGGTAACGAACTACTGCTTGAGTACATAGATGCTAAGTCAGTAGAAGAGTTCTGGGCGCAAGACCCCATACCACTGGAGGAAGAACATGAAGAACACACACAAGGTGAAACCCCTGAGTGCGAACAAGATGTTTGCGAAGAAGGGGAGGACAACCTTCAAGACAGCGGACTACAAGAGGTATCAGGAGGAGATCCGGGACGAGATGATGGCAGCAGTGTGGCCCTTCGGGACGAATCAAGTTGAGTTCACCATCGAGGGAGGCATGTCTAACAGGGGTGCCGACCTTGACAATATAATAAAGCCTCTCTTAGATACCTACCAAGGTATCTTTGAGGAGTTCAATGACAACAAGGTGTACCATATAGAACTCACTAAAAAGATCGTTAAGAAAGGTGAGGAGTACATCAGCGTACATATCAAAGAACTAGAGAGTGTTACATGAAAAGAATAAAGCTTAAGGGTGAAAACAATGAAACTAACAGATAAAGAAATCCTAGACTTTGTAAAAGAAAACATAACAATAGTTAAAGACATGACCGGTCATATCGTAATAAAAGAAGTGCTCTGCTCAATTATTGGCGATGTTGGTGGCCATGTCTATGGCAATGTTGGTGGCAATGTTTATGGCGATGTTGATGGCGATGTTTGTGGCCATGTTGGTGGCGATGTTGCTGGCGATGTTTGTGGCCATGTTGGTGGCGATGTTGCTGGCGATGTTTGTGGCCATGTTGGTGGCGATGTTGCTGGCGATGTTTGCGGTGATGTTGAAGGTGATGTCTATGGCAATGTTTATGGCAGCGCTAAAGTCTCTTGAAGTTGGAGTGGTAAATTATGAGCGTTATATTAAGCAGTAAAATGAAGACACCTGATGGAACAATACTAGAATCAAAGCATCGTCACGACTATGTTACGCATACAGACGCTAACGGCAAAGAGTATATGCTAGATGGTGGGTGCGACTACGTTAGATGCTCTGCTAACGGTGATGAGAAGCTGCTCACTGTTTATACAGACGATGACCATGAGGTTATCAGAGAGTCAGCAGCGTGGGGTACCTATGGGAAAGATGGGTGCCAGTCATTCAAGTATGTCACCGTAAGTCAGATGTCAACAGAGCATTTGCAAGCTTGCCTAGACACTCAAAAGAAAACCATGCGGCCAGCTATATACAAGGTCATGCAGAATGAGTTGGAGTATCGCAATGAAAGTTAAAATGTATAAACTAATACAAGAGATAGTCGAGTCAGGTGTGGACGCAGGTTATCTTAGGGCGCATAAGCACACTGACACACCTATAGAAGAAACAATTAAACACTGCATCGAACAGTACATAATGAACGGCTTTGATGAACACTTTACATTTGAACACGAGGAATTATGATGCAAAAGAAACTTAAATACTTTGGTCTTGGTATTCTAAATTTAATTATCTCACCGATCTATGTTCCAGCTTTAATTCTCTGGCAAGAGAGAGATGAGATAACAGGCTTTTACTTACAATGCTTCAAAGCAATTACATTTAAGGATATAAAATAATGGATCAGTATCAACAGTTTATACACAAGAGCCGCTACGCACGTTGGATGCCTGAAGCAAAACGTAGAGAGACATGGGCAGAAACAGTTAACCGTTACGTTGGTTTCTGGGAAGGACGGGGGCAAATAGATAAGGAGACAGCGGCTCAAATGTTTGATGCTATCCATGACCTAAAGGTTATGCCATCAATGCGTTGCATGATGACAGCAGGTACTGCCCTAGCTAAAGATAATGTAGCAGGGTTTAACTGTAGTTACTTACACATTGACTCCCCTCGTAGCTTTGATGAGCTGATGTACGTACTCATGTGTGGTACAGGTGTGGGCTTCAGTGTTGAACGTAACTACATTAACAAACTACCAATCGTATCAGAAGAGTTCCACCCTACAGACACTGTGATTGTTGTAGCTGACAGTAAGATTGGTTGGGCCTCAGCATTTCGTGAGCTTATTGCTATGCTCTATGCTGGTAAGATCCCTAAGTGGGATGTGAGTAAAGTACGTGGTGCTGGTGAACGTCTTAAGACATTCGGTGGTCGTGCCTCTGGGCCTGAGCCACTAGTAGATCTCTTCAACTTCTGTGTGCAACTCTTCCAGAAGTCTAAGGGCCGTAAGCTATCAAGCATTGAGTGCCATGATGTATGTTGTAAGATTGCTGACATCGTAGTTGTAGGTGGTGTTCGTAGGTCTGCATTGATCAGCCTCTCTAACCTATCAGATCAACGTATGGCTAAGGCTAAGTCAGGACAGTGGTGGTTGAATGAAGGTCAACGTAGACTCGCTAACAACAGCGTGGCGTACACTGAGAAACCAGACTTTGAAGCCTTCCTTAATGAGATGAAGAACATGTACGAGTCTAAGGCTGGTGAGCGTGGTATCTTCAGTCGTGTTGCAGCCCAGAAGATTGCTGCTCGTAACGGACGGAGAGATGCTACGTATGAGTTCGGAACCAATCCTTGCAGTGAAATAATCTTACGCAGTAACCAGTTCTGCAACCTCTCCGAGGTAGTAGTACGTGCAGAAGATACACTAGATGACCTTAAATCTAAGATAGAGATGGCAGCTATCATCGGTACACTACAGGCTACACTAACTGACTTCCGTTACCTACGTAAGTCTTGGAAGAAGAACACAGAAGAGGAAGCGTTACTTGGTGTGAGCCTTACAGGTATCATGGATCACCCAGTGCTGAATGCAAGGGGTGGTGTTAATGGTGAACTACAAGACTGGCTTGAGACAATGCGAGATGCTGCTGTTAAAGTTAATGAGAAGTGGGCTAAGAAGCTTGGCATTAATCAGGCTGCTGCTATTACAGCTGTCAAGCCAAGTGGTACTGTATCTCAGCTTGTCGATTCTGCTTCTGGCATTCATCCTCGCTTCTCTAAGCATTACATTCGTAGTGTACGTTCAGACAAGAAAGACCCACTGGCAATCTTCATGCAAGAAAAAGGATTCCCAGTAGAGCAAGACGTTCATAGTGAATCTTCACTGGTGTTCAGCTTCCCTGTCAAGGCACCTGAAGCTAGTGTGACTGTCAAGGAGGTGGGTGCAATGGCTCAGCTTGAGCAATGGAAAGCCTATCAGAACTTCTATTGTGAACACAAGCCAAGCATCACCGTCTACTACACTGATGATGAGTTCTTAGAAGTATGCCAATGGATCTGGGACAACTTCGATATGTGCTCAGGGATCTCTCTGCTGCCCGTTAGCGATCATGTATACCAACAGGCACCCTATCAGGATATAACCCCTGAGAAGTACACTGAGTTGCTTGAGGCTATGCCCAAGGGTATTGACTGGGCTGACTTAGGTGACTTTGAAATGGAAGATAACACTACAGGTTCTCAAGAGCTAGCCTGTGTTGGTGGTGCGTGTGAGATCGTCTAGTATGGTTGATGATATGAGGAACATTGTCCACGGCCCCGTAATGAAAGCAATGACTGACGTTGTTGAGGGTAGGCTAGCACTATCCCAAGCCTGTCAGAAGCACAGAGTAACTAAAGAAGAGATACTAGAGTTGATCTCTAGGTTCTTACACGAAGAGTGAACTGGTTTAAACAAGTTGTTGTTTAGGTAGTATCACGCCGGGGATAGAAGTTTTATTAAACTAACGTAGCCCCATAGGTATTCCCTGTGGGGTTACAACATTTAAGGAAAGGATTATGACAACAGTAGTTAACTATACACTTGATGAACTAGAGAACAAGGTGATCTTCTGGGGACACGAGAAGGGTATCCTACCTAACGGTCAGGCTTCCAAGCAGTTCAGTAAGACACTAGAAGAAGTCTCTGAGTTATGCTCAGCTATCGAGGACACTGACCATGATGAGGTGGTGGATGCTATCGGTGATATTGTAGTGACACTTATAATGCAAGCACACATCTGGGGTGTAGACCTTAAGACTTGCTTAGGCTCAGCGTATGAAGTGATCGCTAAGCGTACTGGTAAAATGGTTAACGGTGTGTTCGTTAAAGACTAAGGATTGAGCCACACTTCGTGTGTCTCTTTATAGGATAATGTTATGAAGGATAGTAAAGATATTGTTGAAGAACCTACACCTGTTAAGTCAGATGCTAAAGCTCTAAGGATTGCTAAGAGTGATAAGCGTAGGAAGAAACGGGTATCTAAAGAAGAACTCTATGAGAAGAAATGGAAATAGAAATGACTAGACAATACGAATCGTCTGACCTAACCGCTAAGCACTTACCTTGTGACAAGTGTGGTTCATCTGATGCTAAGTCTGTACGAGCTGATGGCTCTGCATACTGCTTCAGCTGTTGTACTAACTTTAAGAGTACAGAAACTAATTATATTGAGGACATCCAAGAGATGACTTACCAACAAGAAACAATCGAAGACGTAGCAACATACCGATCATATCCACTATCATCGAGGGGTATCAGTAAAGAAGTAGTTGATCACTTCAATGTAAAGATGGCAGTAGACACTGATGGTAGACCTGAAGCCCACTACTACCCGTTCACTAAGAAGGGTATGACAGTGGCCTACAAGGTACGTAAGTTACCCAAAGCCTTCAGTACTATGGGTGACTTCAAAGATGTTGAGTTGTTTGGACAATCAATGGCAGGTTCAGGTAAGACCCTAGTTATTACGGAGGGTGAGCTGGATGCAATGGCTGTAGCCCAAGCTAACTTTGATAAGTATAAGAAGTTCTACAGTGTAGTCTCATTGCCCAATGGTGTTCAGTCAATCCAATCTATCCTTAAGAACCGTGAGTGGGTGCGTCAGTTCCAAACTGTAGTGTTGATGTTTGATATGGATGATCCCGGTCAAGAAGCTGCTGCTCAAGCTGCCCGTATGATTGGCATGGGTAAGGTTCGTATCGCTAAGCTACGAGAGAAAGACCCATGTGATGAGCTGAGAGAACATGGATCTGGTGCTATCCTAGAGGCTATGTGGGGTGCACAACCTTGGTCTCCAGCTGGTATCCTAGCAGGTGAGAAGGTTTGGGAAAGGTTCATGGAGCGCAAGAGTGTAGTCAGTGTACCGTACCCTGAGTGCCTGTCTGGTTTGACAGAGAAGCTTGATGGTATGCGTCACGGTGAGATCACATTGTTCACCAGCGGTACTGGCTCAGGTAAGTCTACTGTGATCAAAGAGATTGTATTAGACTTACTTAAGAACACTGATGATAAGATTGGCTTGATCTCTTTAGAGGAATCTGTTGGAGAGACTGCTGAGAAGTTCATTGGTATGTCATTGGAGCGACCACTAACTGGTACAACCCCATTGACAGAGGGGGAGATGAGACAAGGGTTTGATGCAGTGTTCAAAGATGAACGTCTTGTACTACTAGATCACCAAGGCTCTGTATCGGATGCCTCTCTTGTAGATAAGATTGAGTACATGGCATTGATGGGTTGTAAGTACCTTGTGCTAGACCACATCACCATTGCTGTGTCAGAAGGGACTGATGGTCTGTCTGGCAATGAGGCTATTGACAAGTTGATGTCTGACTTACTCAAGCTAGTTAAACAACACAACGTGTGGTTAGGTTTGATCAGCCACCTCCGTAAGTCTCAGGGTAAGTCCTTCGAGGAGGGATTGCTACCATCAATTGATGACATCAAAGGCTCTGGTAGTATCAAGCAGATTAGCTTTGACATCATTGCATTCGCTAGAAACCTAGTGGCTGAAGAGGACTACGAACGTAACACAATTAAACTCAGGGTACTTAAGTCACGCTTCACAGGTAACACTGGTGATGCAGGTACCGCAGTCTACGACCCCAAGACAACTCGCTTATCAGCAGGAGTAGCGGGGTTCGACATCATGTAAACTATAGGTATTGTAATGGATTGGTTAGATAATATAGAGTTATACCTAAGATTAAAACTTACTGGAAACCAGAGCAGGGCTTCTCATGGAGTCAAGCTGTTGAATAAATACCCGGAGTCTCATAAGAGGCTCCAAGAGTTTATACTTGTAGCACACACAGCAATCACTACCCAAGTTAAAAGTGTTTCTAATGTTGTGCAATGTAAACTAACAGTAACAAGTATTGCTATAGGTAAACGAATCCTGACCTCCCTGACTAACTCAAGGAGGCATGATTGGAAAGATCAAGTGCGCCTTGGTGATCTATTCATTGAGGCTTACTACCGACTGGGTTACGTAGATGTAATTAAGCCAGTGTTCAAATCAATTAAACCTGCCGAGGTAATACTACTCGACACCTTCCCAACAGAACTACCAGCAGCTGTAGCTAAGATGACCTTGCATGGTGTGTGGAGTGAACGCCCTAGAGATATTAACAGGGCTGAGCAGATCATACAGTTCAAGAGGGATAGCCATAAGTTTGTTAAGGGTATTGTTAAAAGGTGGGATGAGGTACTCGATGGCCCCTTCAAAGAACTACTGGGGACTGAGGCGCTTAAGGCAGTTAACAAACTACAACAAGTGCCTTGGGTAATTAATAAGGATATCTTAAAGGTTGTTAGTGAAAACCCTTACTTGTTCTACAAGGAGAATGATAAGTCCCCTGAGAACATGTCGAAGAAGATTGACTATGCGTACACAATAGCTAAAGCAACAGCACTGTCAGAGGTTGATCAGTTCTACTATGCACTGGACATTGACTACCGTGGACGAGTCTACTACGCGGAAAGCTACATGAACTTCCAAGGGTCAGACCTCGCCAGAAGCCTCCTAAGCTTCTCTAAGGCACAGTTGGTTACACCCAGTGGGTTACGTTGGCTGAAGATACATTGTGCCTCCTCGTACAACGAGAGCTATCCTAAGGGATCTATACCCTCATGGTGCACTTCTAACTACAAGGATCACCTAGATTCTGAGGGATTAGATGACATCTCAGTAGACAAGATGACATTGAGAGATAGGGAGTTGTGGGTTGAGAACAACTATGCCAAGGTGTACATGACAGCAATGAAGAAAACTTTGAATGACTGTGAGAAACCAGTAGCGTTTCTAGCAGTGTGTATAGAACTACTAAAGTATAAGGAAAGCAATGGTCATTATTATTCTAATCTGCCTGTACCAGTGGATGGTAGCAACAATGGATGGCAACACCTAGGTGCTATCTCTAAGGATGTGCAGACAGCAGGTCTTGTTGGCCTAGTACCAGTAGAGATACAGAATGATTTCTATGTACAGACAGCTAAGATGTTGATATCTATAACAAAAGATGAGACTCGTAGGAACATACTAGAGAGTATGCCTATGAAGAAGATCAGGAAAGGCATCAGTAAGAGAGGCAGTATGACAAGGGCTTACTCCGCTGGTGCACAGAAGATCGCTGAGAACATGTTCCAAGACTGTAGTAAGTATAATTACTGTGATAGGTATGGGATAACAGAGGAGGTTTGTAAGGGTCTTGCAAGGGATCTAGTTAAGGCTATCCAACTGGTATGCCCCGGCCCCCTTCAGACTATGAAGTTCTTACAGCAACTTGCTAATGATAGATTGGAACAAGGCTATGGCTACATCACATGGACATCCCCTTCAGGGTTCCCTGTAATCTACACCTGCAATCATCAACGCTCAGAGAAACAAAGAGGTACCATCAGTGGGATTGGGCAAATCAATCACGTAGCTAAGGTAGACACTGGTGTGTCTGACCGTAGAGGTTTCATGTGTGGGATCTCTCCCAACTTCATTCACTCACAAGATGCAGCTCACATGAGCTTAGTTATACACCAGTTCGATGGTGACTTCGGAGCTGTCCATGATAGCTTCAGCACTCACGCATCAGATGTAGAAGAACTACTTACAATAACCAAGAGTGTCTTCATAGGTATGTACAATGAGGATAACTATTTCAATAACATTCAAGCTAGAATAGAAGCCACGGCTAACCAGCCAGAGCTAGGTAGCTTGAACATAGAAGATGTAGAGAAGTCAGATTACTTCTTTGCATAAGGAGAATTACATGAGTAAGAATACAAACTTTAACGTACTGGCATTACAAGGTGCAGACATTGATGACATGGAATACATTGAGCAGTTCAAACTAAACCCTGATCTGGCCTACACCCCCGGTATTAACGATGCAATGCTTGACTCAGTTCGTCAGGAGAACCTAGAGTTCTTTAGGTCAGAGGGTATGCCAGAGAAGGAAGCCTTGAGTAAAGCTAATGAGTACCACAGTACAGCCAAGGCAAGTATCAAACAACTACTAAAGCGTAAAGTCCACTAAGGGAAACACTATGAGTACTGTTAAGTTAATAGCATTGTCTACACCATCAGCTACCACAGACTGTAACACTGCAAGCGACCTTGTTGCATACACAGCCCGTGTGAGTAACCCAGCTAATCAGAACAACTTGAGTACCGCACCTAAGTTAATCCAGTACTTAGTCAGAGAGAACCACTGGTCTCCCTTTGAGATGGTACATATAACAATGGAGATCAACACCACTAGAGATATTGGTAGGCAGATACTACGACATAGATCCTTTGCATTCCAAGAGTTCAGCCAGCGGTATGCTGTGAGTGAGACCTTTGAAAAGCGTGATGGTAGACTACAGGATACAGTCAACAGGCAGAACTCAATTGAATCAGATGACAAGATGTTGTCTGAGTCTTGGAACATGATGCAAGCTGAGGTTATCCTTAAGGCTAAGGAGGCTTATAAGTGGGCATTGGATAGGGGGATTGCCAAGGAACAGGCGAGGGCAGTACTACCGGAAGGTAATACCCAGACCACCATGTATATGGCAGGGTCATTGAGATCTTGGATACACTACTGTGAACTACGTATGGCTAACGGTACTCAGAAGGAGCACATGGATGTAGCTAAGCAGTGTTGGAGTATCATAGGGGGTCACTTCCCTGATGTTGTTAAGGCTTTAGAGAAATAAAATAAGGGGAACCTAGGGCATTGCGCCTTGGGTTCCCCTATTTTTATGTATCAGATGTGATATATAAACCCCGTATTAGTGTGGTTTGATATCATTAGTGAGCGAAGTATTGGTACACCTCACCCTTGTACTTCTTTATAAAACTTCGTATCCTATCTTGACCCTTCTTAGCATCTCTCTTGATCTTGCCAAGCAACTGCCTTGTATCTAAGTACTGTTCCAACAGCTTGTTAAAGTGCTGAACCTGTTTAGGTGTTGCTGTCTTTGATCCGAATGTAAAGCCAACATCAGTAGCCATCTTCTTCTTTATAACCATAGCCATCTCTGCGGCTTTCTGGTTGATGTCTTCAATCTTACTACCGCTGCCGGGGTCTGTAGCTTCTGCTAACATGTAAGCAAGGTTCTGTGGGAAGTCAAAGGCCTCCTGAGTTCTCTTAGTTTCCGTCAAGTATCCCATCATCTGGAACTCTTCATTAACTTCAAGAGACACCTGTGCATTCGGTGCCATCTTAGAAAGCTTATCCTTAAGGGCAACCTCTGCTCTCTGTCTTGCACCTTCATACTCCCCGAACACATCCCAATCCATAGTAGCTTTCATCCAGTTCCTATTAGTTTCCCTAACAATAACATCGAAACCATTAGCATCCATCTTAAACGCATCGTAGATTGGAAAGGCGTATGGGTTACCATTGCTAGAATTATTTAGACTAGCCATGGAGAAGCCAGTGTAAGTGATAGCAACAACAGCAGCGTCTGTTGACTGTGGTGGTGTCACTACAGATGTGTTAGCTGCTTGCATACCTGTCCTGTTCTCAGGGCCAGATGGCCCCTCCACTACTTGAGTAGAGGCAGCAGTCCTACGTTCTGGACTGTAAGATTGTGCCTTAACTTGCCTACGCACACCCTCCTTGTTGGTCATCGAGTAAGGTATAGGTTCATTAGGTCTTGTGACAAAGCCACCCATCTCTAAGTCCATTCCAGCTGGGCCTACTATTGTTAATGGTAAGTCCGACAGTGCACTTAAGTACGCCACTGCTTTCATAGCAGCTCTGGCACGAATAGAATCCTCAGACACTACCTGTTTCAAACCAGAAACATAAGGCTCTAGTAACACAGTACCTATCTTACTAGGATCAGATTCCTGCCTCATCAAAGCTTCATACGCATCCTTAAAACCAACAAGGTTCCTCTCCTTAAGTGCAGCAGCCCTCTTAGTTGCATCTTCAATTGCTTCTGCATCTAGCGCCTCTTGATATATCATCCCTGCAAACTCATTAATAGTACCCTTGATACTTTGCAGTGCACGACCATAACCAAAAGTCATTGTAGTATACTTGTTAAGATCCTTCTCAGAGAATAACCTACTTGCCACTGCTGTAAGGGATGCTGGTGCCTCCGAATACACATCATAGTCTAAGCCTACAGTGTTTATATTACCTAGCAAAGTCTCCCTAAGCTTGTCACGTATGTCCCCAACATCTAACAGGTTCTTGTTACCAACTCTTAGAACACCTGTGAGGAATGCCAATGCAAAATCACCAAGCATCATACCCATAGCTGCTAGTCCGTTAGTCTTACCATCAATGTAAGCATTGAACTGTGTTACGTGAGGCTTCTTACCTACCAAAGTCTGTTGGTAGTACTTAGCGAAGTCCATGAGACCATCCATGTACAGCAAACCATCATCACCTGCCTTATCTATAGCACTAAGAAGCTCTGCATCCCTATCAGGATCAAGGGCAAGCTCGTTGAACTGTGGGAACGCTGGGTCTCTAAGGCCCGTCTTATCCTGAACAGCTTGATGTATTGAATCAGACTGTGCATTAGACATAGTAGCATCGAGAACTTCCTGTAATCTCTGACCCCACTTCCGCAACTGAGGAGTTGCTAAAGCCAATGCCTTATCACGTTCAACTGGCAACATCATATCAGCATCGTTTACTAGGTGCATTGCATACATCTGCCTTAAGTTAACTTCCTGTCGAGAGTTAGGCTTTACAGTAACATAAGCAGGGTTAGCCAATGCAAACCTGACTAGCTTAGAACTTGTAGGATCTAATCCAGTCTGCTCTACAAAGATTCTACCAGTGCCTTGCATAGCCCATGTCAAATAGTTAACACCCTTCCTATCTTTAGCAAGAGCTTGATAGTACTGTGCAATACTGTTGCGAAGCTCACCCATTGCTTGATCTGCACTGTAAGGCTTATCTACTGTAGCTGCCGCCTCCTTAGCTCTGAATGCAGCCATCTTCTTTGGGCCAAACCCTAGGATGTTAGCGTACACTACTTGCTGTGGAGTAAGCTCCTGCCCCGGAGTCTGAGCTGCTGCAAGTGTTGGTAGTATAATACTTGTTATCAACTTAAGCCTTGCAGGTACAACAGCGTGTGGGATCTGGCTTAGGTTGAACATAGCCTCCTTGATTGTTCTATCACCTCTTATATTCTTAACAGCCTTTATGAAGAACCTAGATATAGGTGACTTACCCTGTCCCTTTGGCAGTGGTGGTGTCTTGTAGGGTTCCACTGGGGGTCTGAAGAAGATGCTCTTCCTGAGCTTCTTACCAGCCGCTAGTTGGGTGATACCCAGAGGTGTCAGGTGGAACTGAACCTCACCTGTCTTACCTGTAGGTGACACTCGTCTCATTAACTCGGCACCCGGAGCACCTTTGTTGACGTTGTAGTACATCTCTAAGAACGCATCACCAAGCACAGTTGCTTGTTCATCAGAGATATCTGTAACACTCTCTGGCCCACCCGTAAGTAGCTTCCACTCCCTGTTGATGTTCCTCCCAAGCTCCTTGTTCATAGAGCTTTTAACAAAGGGTTTCTCAAGAGCACCCATCTGTGTTTGCTCTCCAGTGTCAGAGAACATACGTGTCGCTGCATTCTCCACAGTGTCAACACCTTCCATCTTATTCAACATGGTATCTTCAGCAACAGCTGTTGCTACTGCAATGTAGTCAGGGTTATAACCTGTACCCCACTCAGGAATGCTTGCGTCAAATGCCTTGTGGTCATTAGCAATCACATCTGTAAGAACACTGAACCCCTTGTCGCCTTGGACACGGTTGCCCTCCATTGTCTGCTTTTCCATACCAAACTTATAACCACCATCACGAACAGCGTTGACAACAGCTCTGCCCCTAATTCTAAACCCTTGATCAGGCTGCTCCTCTCCTTCAGTAGCTTGGGTGGTGTCCCATGGGCCGCTTTCTTGAAAGAGTCGATTAGAGATATCACCGTACAGTCTGTCCTGCCTACCCACTTCTTCTTTATTTAATAGTATCTTTTGCTCTTCATCTAGTTGACCTAAGAGACCAGCTTCTATTGCTTGTTGATCAGCCACAGGGTCTGAAACAGGTGCACCCTCAATTGCTTGAGGGGCATCTGCTGTTACTTCTAAGGTGCTTGCGGGGGTACCCACTGGCATCATTTGATCTTTCTCTTCAACGGGTGTGTCAAACAAACCCATTTGACTGCCTTCAATAAGTCCATCTAGACTTTGACCCCTTGTTGAAACACCCCCAGAGGAAACTGTTGAACTTGTTATGTTTACTTTAGCCATTCTTTTCTCCTATATCTCCCAGTCATTCTTATTCTTACCAGTTATAGCATCCCTAACTTTGTGTCGGAGTGCAGTGAATGGCCCTATTGGTGTGGCCTTAAGTAGTTTGTTAACGCCCATATCTGTATCTTGTTGTATGAGGTCAGCAACACCACCTGCCATACTTGTTATAGAGCTTAGTACAGGCGCTTGACCTACAACTTCACCTGCTGCCCATTCACCTACGTTGTCAGTTCTACTCTGGTAGATTGGGAAGACTGTGTTGATCACCCTCTCACCTGTG
>Ga0209094_1000327_pt1 | contig 36468 bp, 36 predicted proteins | sample COGITO_mtgs_1004_2_FD_184790 | JGI IMG/M metagenome (GOLD analysis project Ga0209094, IMG submission 184790) | Pelagic marine microbial communities from North Sea - COGITO_mtgs_100430 (SPAdes) (version 2) | ecosystem: Environmental > Aquatic > Marine > Epipelagic ... | reverse complement strand
ATATCTAGGGTGCGCAAATGTTGAATAATTTCCTCGGGCGTGTATTTTTTGCGGGCCATAACTTCTCCTCAGTTATGTCCAAATCATAACATATGACCTGGACCAGTTTTGCCCGGCCAGGTCAATGTTTTTAACAATAAACTCAAGTGAGGTTAATGGACTTCTAATATCATGGGCCACTTTCGCGGCTGTTTTTGATACGGCTTCATTTCTTTCTCTTAAGATGTCGGACTCTATCTGCTTTCTTGAAGCTTCCTTAATCGTTAGGTTTGCATCAATAATATTTTTGATGATAGGTCTAAATATTCGAGGATACGAGTCAGTGCTAAGAACCTCGGAGTTATCATTCGATATATTTTGAAGTGATAAGATGATTTTTCTGATTGGACTTATAAGCAGTCTTACTAAAAGAGTGGCGATCAGAATTAGGATTAAAACGATAGCACTTAATCTAAAGACGTTTTTCTCAAGATATGTTTTGAGGTATGAAGTCCAAAGATTGAAATTATTTATGTTTATAAACCCTAAGTCCGGATTCTTTGCTTTATGAATGAGAGTATTTATTGATTGACTTGGCAGGGATAGCATTTGAAGTCTTTCGTTTAAGAGAGAGAGATAGTTTATTTGAAAGACAATAAAAAAGTTCTGTTGATTTAGCTCTGAAGTGAGTTTCTTTGAAATGAAAACATTTTCCCCATAAAAGTGGTAGGTGTATTCTGGCGTTGAGCTAAGGATGTCTTTTGGCAGATTAGTGACATCATCAAGCTCAGATGTTTTCGAATGCAGGATAGCTCCGCTCTGGTCTATAACCAGGAATCTCTTGATTGATGAGTCATCTTTAAACATATTCTCAATGACAACATCGAGCTGATTGTAACTTTGAAATTCAATCGCGCCCGTCAGAGCAGGCATTTTAGAGATAAATGATGCCATCTTGTTCGTATTTGATAACCGACTACTAATCTCTCTTGTGATAGACTTGGTTTCATCATTTAGGCTTGAATTAGAATCCAAAAGTGCAAAAGCAATGACTCCAACAAAAATCAAAGCAGAAATGAACTTAGTATTTTTCATTTGCTAAGCTCCTTGTCTGTCTTAACGAATTTAGCAACCCCGATAAAATTATCAGGTACTTTGAATCCAAACCTCTTCAACTCATCCACATTGATTTCAAAGTTATGATATTTAGATTTTTCAAACCCGATACTTTGGCATTTTTCTCCTCTCTCTATTCTAGCGATTATTTCGGCAGATTGTTTTCCGAGTCCAAAAGGCTCAACTGAAATGGCAGATAGGAACCCCATTTTGGTGTGAACGCTTAATATTCCTAATAGAGGAATAGATATATGTTTTCTGATCCATTCAGCCATTTCATTCAGTGGCATCATTCTTCCGTTGGCATCAACTACTTCATAGGGAACTAGAATCCACCCGATCCCATCCTGCTTATTCATCTCAATGAGTTCACGTTTCCAGTTGTCCCAACTATTCTCAAGACTAACTTTTCGCAGTTGGATTTTCTGTAGCTGTAAGGAATCTAAATTTCTAAAAATGTTTGCCACTATCCTTGAGGAATCTCCCTGAGACGAGATCACAGACATGGATTTAATTTTAGGGGCCATTTGAGAGATCATTTTAAGTGATTGAGTCACCGGATAATGCTCTATTACGCCGCACCTTAGAGATAAGTCGTTCGCTTTACCCCAACCTGTATTTTTAGGAACATCATTAACTCCATTTAGGATGACATTCTTTATGGATGTGAGCTTTGGAAGAATCTTCTCAATAGCTTCATCATCGTTGATAACAATATAGTCAGGTGAAACCTCAGAAATTTGTCTAACGATTTCAAGAACACGTTTTTCTTGCTCATTATGTTCTTTGAATTTTAATTTTTCATAGTCATAAAGGATGTGGGTGAATTTAAATTTTCGATTAGACGAACTAAGGGTGCTTTCGAGACCTTTGGAAATTCCTTTTTGCCACTCCCCCATTGGGTAGCTATGAATTACTATAATATTTTTTACTTTCTCAGTAGCTTGAGCAAGTAAGGGTAATGTTAAGATAATGAGGACAAATATAGTTTTCATCGGCTATGTTAAATCCTTAAATCTTTCCATCTCAGACGAAAAATACTTTTGATCTAGAGTTTCAGGATATTCTACAAGTCCTGGCGCCACGGTATTGTATAAGCTTATCCATCCGTGAACTGCGGCTGCAAAAGATGTATCAATGATCTGTATCGGATAACCCATACCGGTTGCAAGATTCACCAAATTGCCTTCAGCAAGGATATAAAAAGACTTCCCGGCCATCTCATATTGATTGATATTAGAAGTAATCTGAGAAGATGTTGTTTTCGGTAATTCTATTTCTTGGTTAAAATGACCAACATTTGAAAGAATTGAACCATCTCTAAGAAGCTCAAGGTCAGTTAATGTAATTACATTTTTTTGACCTGTGCAGGTGATGATTAAGTCGCTTGTTATGAGTAGTTCTTGCTTTGAGGTAAAAGAAATACCATTTTTTAATGCACGTTCTTCTTTTGAAGAATCAATATCAAATACTGATACGTTAGCTCCTACTCCCTTAAAGGCTAGTGCACAACTTAAACCAATAGGGCCGAGACCGATGATCCCCACGTTTAGACCATAGAAATTGATATTGGTGAGCATTTGAATTGCAGCGAGAGTGGATATTCCAGTCCCATAGATGTTACCAACAACTCTTTTGGCAAATGAAGAGTTGAGATTGAGGACAGGAGCTTTTATCTCTGAAGCGATGGCAGTGTTTATTCCAGACTGTGTAAACTCGGTGAAAACCGTTTTAACTGGCTTGATAAGCTTAGTGTATGTATGGCCACCATCATCGAAGACAAAATCAAACACGGTATTATTCACAATTGAGGAGATAAGTGACTCGGACTCATCAAATGTCAGGAAAGAAGTGTCATAGAAGTGAAGGCCAATTTCATTGATCTCAGGTATGAGCTCTTTCTTGACTGAACTAGGCAGATTACTGATGAGATGAACTTCAAAACCATTCTGGTGAAGGAGTTTGGCAAATGCGATTAGCTTTGCTTCTAAATGGGAACATATCAAAATCTTTGATCCAGTAAATCCCTCATTCTTTAGCCGAGAGACTGCATCTTTTGTCTTAACAAGTTTAGCCGAGGCCCATTTGATCCTACTCATACACCGGCTCCTTTTCCTTGGCTGAAACAGTTATGAAAACTGAGAATAGGATTAGACCGATGTAGAGAACCTTTATACCGATAAAAGCTTCCCCAAATAAAATCCAAGATAGAAGAATTGAAACAATGGGATTGATATAGGCGTAGGTCGAAACCATTATTGGGTTAACATTCTTCAAAAGCCAGATGAAACTTGTAAAAGCAAGGGCATCACCTAAAATCCCAAGTCCTGTGACCGCATAAATTGTCTGAGGTTGATTCGGAATTAGCTCATTAAACGAATTAGTAGCAAGAAAGAAAATCAAATACGCAAAACTGGCTAAAAGCAACTGTCCAATCGAAGTTAAGTAAGGGTCTGTCAGTGTTTTAAGCTTACGACTACGAACAACGCCAATACTCCAGGAGAGGGACGCGACTAAGAGTAAAAGAATATAGCCTAAACTTGATGGTGTGTGTTCTGAGGAAGTTAATAAAGAGATCCCAAATAGACCTAAAATAATTCCCCCGAGCTTGGTTTTGTTGATTCCCTTTCTTTGATACATATCTAAGAGTGCAACCCATAGGGGAACACTTGAAATAATTATTGATGCAAGCGCGGGAGAAACCTTTGAGACAGCAATAGTAATGAATCCAACACCACAAATTAACATTAAGAATGATTGTGAGGCGATAGACCCGATATTTTGGACAAGATAGCTAAAGATGTCTTTTTTGAAATTGAAAGTAATCAAAACAAGTGAAGCAATAAAATTCTGCCAAAAGATAACAGCGAATGGATGTAATTCAATAGTAGCAATCTTCATTAGAACATAAGTCGATCCCCAGATAAGGTACACACTTATAAAGTTAAGAATAATGAGATTCCGAGAATTAAACATATTTTAAAATCCTTTCCTTCATGTTGGGATGAAGAGAAGTTAGGCTCGAAATATCTCCCATTGAAAAATCAGCATGGTCATATGCAGGAAACGCACTTGTTCCAAGTAGTGCCCATTCCCCACCATCTTTTAATTTTGTTGCCTGCCAATAGTGTGCAGGAACTAATGATTGAGGAGAATGTTTCAAGAAATCTTTATTTCCTAACTCGCGTTCTTGAATTTCAGTTTCATTGAAAACAATTTGTTCTACGGGATCACCTGCGTAGAAATGCCAGAACTCATCACAAAGAAGCTTGTGTAGGCTTGAGAATTGATCCTTGGTTATAAGATACATGATTGTATCACCGGCCCTACGTTCACCTCTTTCAAGCTTCAGTGAGTCCTTAGCTTGGTAAACTTTCTTAAAATACCCTCCCTCTTCTGGTAAGGGTGTTAGATCAAAGTGTTTGATGAGTTGTTCAATGTTCACCCTGAACCTCGCTCTTTTGTTGTTCAGCTTTCCACTTTTCAAGAATTTCTTTAATTCTTGCAAAGCTAGCCTCTGCGTTTTTTTCCATACGCTCTGGAAGAACTCCATCCTCCTTTAGCATTGCAATAATCATTTTTAGAGTCCCAATCGGGGCCTCTATATCATGCTTTAGATTCATACTGTTCCCACTTGCGTTTAACTGTCGTCCAAGGAAGCTTCAGATTTGCTCCAGTCTTTGTGAGGTTTGAATTATTTTTTTCATGGAAATGGCTCAAAACTTCTTTTTCCACCATTTTCATAAATTCATTTAATCCCACCTTTTCAACTAGACCAAAATGGGCCTCGTTCAAAAGGGATTCACTCTGTTTATTACGATTTAAAATAGAATGAGCCAGACGTTCAGTAAGTTTACTTTCTCCTACCATAATGATGGTAGAAGCAAAGATTTGAAGTTCACGGAGATTTCCATTCCACGGGTATGCTTCAATGTACTCTCTAAAATCGGAGGTAAAATAGAAACGACGTGGGCCATTAAGCATATTTTTAAGGAGAGGAACAATGTCGCAATTCCTTTCAGCTAGCGTCGGGATTCGAGTTTCAATTAAAGAGATGCGGTAATATAAATCCTCCCTAAATCTCCCCTCTTCAATCATCTTCTTTAGGTCTTTTTGAGCAGAGCAGATCAAACGAAAATTCGATTTTTGAACTTTATTTGAACCTACCGCTGAAAATTCTTTTTCTTCAATTACTTTGAGAAGTTTCGCCTGTTGCTCAAGTGGCATACTATCAAGCTCGTCAAGATAAAGAGTTCCTTCATTTGCCTCTGCAATCTTTCCATTATATTTTGAAACTGCACCAGAGAAGGCTCCCTTCTCATGGCCAAACATTTCAGATTCAAATAGCTCTTTAGGTATCGCAGAACAGTTGACTTGAACAAAAGGGCCTTTAAGCTCACTCTTCATATGAAGTTGTTTTGCAAAAAAGGTTTTACCAGAACCAGTTGGCCCGGAAAGAAGGATAGGAAATTCTGTTTTCGCATTTCCTAATAAAAACTCAAGATTCTGTTTAAATTGGGGATGATTGGTATAAAGAAATTCTGAATTCGTAGGCTTCTTATATAGCCGCTTGTATTTAGCAATAATATCTTTAAGAGTAGTATTCACATCACTCTTAACAAAATAGTCCTTGGCCCCTTTATCAATGCACTCTTTAATTAAGTCTTCGTCATCATGCCCAGAAACAACTACACAATGAATATCCTGTGATGATGCCTGCTCTACGATCTTCGGGCCGTCCTTCACCCCATCAAGCTCCATATCTATAAAGAGCATATCTGGCCTATGAGTCCTTAAATAATGAATGGCCTCACGATAGCTTGCAATCTGACGTACTTTACCGAACTTTTCTAACATTAATGCAAACTGATCTCTAAAGACTGGATCATCTTCAACAATACAGAACTGAATAGTGTTATTTAAAAATGCTTCGTTTTTCATTGAGCGAGGTTTTAGCAATAAATAGGCGACTTTGCAAATCCGGTTTAATTGCATAGCGTTATCTACTTGTAAGACTTGGGACACCCACCATATTCGGTGAGTGTTTTCACCATTTACGGTGATTCATTAATTTAGTCCCCACCTAATCTCCTGATTTCACTTACTGCAAACCTGGCACACCCATTGCCTTATGAGTTCGATATGAAAACAACACTTATAATTATTTTAGTCCTTAGCACTACAACCTCATGGGCCTTTTCATTCAGGTTCAATACGTCCGGAGGCAATGCTGATGTAGCAAAATCGGCTCCTGAAGAATGGAGAGACTTATTAAACCCAAAGACAAATCGTTTCTGGAAAGAAGGAAACCACGTACCAGATGAAGGGTTCCTTCTTCTGGCAAAGAATCCAACAAATAAGGCCTATGCGAAATACTGGTTACTTAGAAATGAAATTAAAGCTGAACAACTGGCAATTATACAGGCAACCGTAGATGAGGCTCAGAGAGAGCTATTTTTAGAAGGAAAGCTGAAGGATCGCTACTATCAGTTCGGAAAAGGAAATCGTGTCTCTACTAAGAAAACGTCACTCCCTTTAAATCAAACTCCTAATGTCTCGAAGACAGATTTAAAAAAGTTAAACTACTACTTTATCTTTTCTTCCACTTGCCCTCATTGTTCTGAGCTTGCAAAGAAAATAAAAAATCTTCCCGATGTAAGACCTCTTCAAGCAGATCAGAAAGCAATCAAACATTTTGAAGGACTGATTCAAAGTTCAAGAGCAACACCAGAAACACTCTCAAATTATGCACCAGATGGAGTTGTTCCTGTTGTTGTTATCCATAATCCAAAAACAAACGCGGCTACGAAGATCGTTGGGAATAAATCTTTAGAAGATTATCTCGCGGCTTCGGCCCAAATACTAAAGGAATAATTATGCTTTGGCAGGAAGAATTCAAATCGACACTTACTGATCTCGACACCCCTATTGTGTATGAAAGTCTGAACACCTACCTCTGGGGAATCGCTCTTATTACAACCTGTGGGTGTATTTGGCTCGGATTAAGGGCTTCACACTCTTTGAGTAGAGAGGAATATGGACAGGCCCTGCTTACAGGTTCGGCTTCTGTTCTCGTGGGAATCTCACCGTTTTTAGCAAACTTATTTTTTTATAACTAGGAGGACTTATGTTCAAAAAAATGAACTACGCGACACTTTATTTATCGGCAATGATCGCAACATCAAAACTTTATGCACAAGTTTGTGATCCCCAAGATCAGGCCTGTTTAACAGCGCCAGAAGGAATACTGAAAGGGAGCACAAAAGCCACGGATGCAATCAATCTTCTGAATTGGCTTTTATTTTCTGCAAGTATGGTTGGTGCGATCTCTTTCGGAATGAAGACAGCAAAACGTATGTCAGATGAACAGTGGTTTGGTGCTTTAGGGCCAGGCCTTGGTGCAATTACCTGTGGGATCACAACTTATGTGGCGTATTCCATCATCAAGTAGGAGAACAATATGGTTGACTATAGTAACGCTCGCATTCTTCGTATTGAAAATGTCGATCTACCCATTCACATTTTAGGTGTTGAAGCACCTGCGATGCTTGGTTGTTTCTGGATGTTTCTAGCTACTTTGGTAATCAATCCAATTGTGGCTCCATTTTCAGCATTGGGGTTTGCCTTCATCGCGAGATATTTTTTCTCATTCGATCAGAAGGGCATACCACTTACCTATTCACCCCCATTTCAAGAATTAGCAAAACGAACAAAACTTACGGGAATGATTTTTCCATCCATTCAACACGTTTGTCTTTCAAGGGAGGAGTACCGTGGAGAAAATTAAAAACTACTTTTCATGGCTTGATCGTCTTGAAGGTTCAGAATATCAGTTAAAGGTATGGCGTTCAGTGGCACTTCTCGCCATGATTCTTGCTGGAACACTCGGAGTTTCAACGCTTCTACTTGCTATTAAAGCAATCAATGATTTTAAAGCTGAAAGACTGGTTCTTGTTCCGGCCCTTCAGAGAAAACTTGAAATTCCAGCTCAAAGTTACATTTCAAATTCATACGTTGAAGCAGTCTCCAGAAGAATCGTTGAACTTCAAGAACAGTGGTCTTACAACTCGATACAGGATAATTATGATGAGCTTTTCAAGACATATTATTCAAACAAACTCGTCGAACTTACCAAGGCAAATTTAATAAGCACTGATCGCTTTAGCTATGTCAGAGAAAATCGAATCGTCTCTACGTTTGATATGGACGATAAGAAATCTGAATTTCTATGGTGTGAAAAGATTAAACGTGCCTGTGCTCTGATTGTGGGTAAAAGATCCATCTTCATAAATAATAATGAACCATATTCTGAGAAGGAGGTCGCTTATTTGATCCTTGGCCAATCTGTTTGGCCGGATGAGAACAATCCCTTCGCCCTGAAAGTCTCTCGCGTTAAGGTTGATGACTCATCAGTTGATCCTTACATGAATATGAAAAAGCAACTTGAGGCGGCAAAGAAAGGAGTGGTGGAAAATGAAAATTAAAGCACTCATTTTAGTTGTACTTTTGGTTTTAATAGCAAAGGCACAGGCCTATGAATATAAGGTCAATCGTTATAACGAAACTCTGGTTGTTTTTAATCATCCTGTTCTTGGAGTTAATTGCACCCCCGCATCCCTCGGAAAGGTTATCGGAGTTGAAGGAATCCAAAACACAACATCAAACTTCTTTCTAAGGCTTGTACCGAATAAAAAGGATGGTGAACTTTTTTGTTCCTTCAAGCTTTCAAATAAAGAACTGATTGATGTCAAATTCGCTTTAGGAGATTTTGTTCAAACTCCAGTCGTTGATATTACGCGCGTTGAAAAAGACCCAATAAAAACTGATGAACTTGAAGCGTTTGTTCTATTTTGTCGTGGGAATCGTCATGGATATAAAGACGTAATGAACCAAGGGGGAACGACCAGGACTATTGAAGGGAACAAAAATACCTACCGACTCCAGGAACTCTATATGAATCCCAAAGGAGTCTATCACTACGTTTTTGAGGTTTTAACAGGCTCTACAGATCGCTTTCTGAAACTGAATAACTTTCAGTCAAATACTCTTAAGTATTCATCTCTGGTACACATCGAAGGTAAGGCTAATTTAGTTTTAAGTAGCAATGTACTTATTAACTTTAAGCGGGTGCTCCCATGAGAGCACTAATTTTGTTTTTAGTAACATCCACTACATTTGCAAACGATCTTCCTTCTCAGGATGCACTTAATTCAGATCAGGTTGTTTCAAACGTGATAGAAGGGACGCACTCTTCATTTATTCCACAAGATCGGGTTTTATCAGACATTCGCATTGAGAACAGACCGGTGATGAGTGATCGAGAATTTGAAGAGAAAATTCAAAAATCTAAGGAAATAATTACTCAAACAACTCAAACGGTAGAAGTAAAAAAAGCGGCTCCGAAAAAAGTTAATATAAAACCTAAGCCACAGCCTCCTGTATTACCAATCGTTACTATTCCGGCCGAGGTTGAACCCACTGTTGAATCTGGGATCTATGTGCTTAATGCCCCACTTATAGCACCTGACACTACTAACTCAATAACTCTACCAAGCGGTTCTACGGCGCTTGCTACGCTTATGGCTGGAGTAGAGGTTTCCACAGAGGTTAGACAGGTCGATGCGAGACTTGATTATGCTTTCCTTGGCCCTAATGGAACTGTTGTAGAGCTAAAGGGATGCCATATATGGATTGACGTAAGTGGAAACTATAACACCGAACGAATCTATGGTGAGGGGAAAACCATCTCATGTAGGACGAGTAAAGGTTCTACTTTTGAAATTCCACTTTATGCACAACTCAGGGATTTCAAGGACGAATACATAGGAAAAAAAGCGGAATTGATAACACGAGGGAAAGTTGCAGCGGCGGCAATGCAATTTTTGCAATCAGGTGTTTCAGAATTCGGAAAAGCAATGGCCGCGGCTCAAGTACAAACTGATCTTTCGAGCGGTGGAGTCAACTCAAATCCACAAACTGCATCGAATGTTCAAGGAAGTGACGCAAGGTACATAATGGGGAAATCTATTGCAGGAGCCAGTGCCGGATTTCTTGATTGGTGGATAGATTACTATAAAGGACTATCCCCTACTCTTGCCATGGCTCCAGGATCAAAAATCTTTCTGACCATTAAAGGTGAAATTCAAATTCCACAGGAGTTTTTTATTGAAACGAAGCTGGATCAATCAACCTTAATCAGAAACAACACCGCAAATACATTAAGCCCACAAGGAGATTCAGATGAAAAGAATTAGTTTCATTTGTTTAATACTTTTATCTTCATGCTCTTCTATCCCAACCGGAGTTGGAGTGATGAAAGGTGATAAAGATCATGATGAAAGAACACTTGAATCTAAACCTGTTCTTCAACTTGAAAAGGTAGGAACTCAAGTCCAAGTAGTCCGAAGTTATGCACAGGTAGATGACAAGAACATAATGAACCTTGAAGCGGTTTATCTTATCCCATATCAGGAGAAGAAAATTAACTTCAAAGACATCGAAGTAGTTTTGGAGGGGGATTATGTTAAAGAATAGACTTCCCCTTATTCCAAAAAGCAAAGGGTATCTCGAAAGCTATTTAAATCGCCTCCCAGATAACTTTTGTGAAGCTCACTTTGAAGTACGAGAGGAATTGGAAAATGGTATCTTCCTGCTCAAAAATGGTGACATCGGAGCGATGTATAAAATCAACGGGGTTTATGATGAACCTTTAACTAATGAGGAATTGGAATCAGAATTACTTACCCTCCATAAGGGACTGAGATCAGTATTGGTTGGGGTTCCATCTCATGCAGGACTTGGCAATACAGTTATTTCAATTCATTTTTCACAACGTCGAACAACAGAACAGTTTGGCATTTCTGATTCAGATGGTGTTGGCTCAATTTTAGCGAGAGAAGAAAGATATCTTTATGACACTCAAGAAATTGTTAAACGTGAGATATTCCTTTCTATACGATTTTGTATCAAACATGACGATCAATCCCTTAAAGAGAAACTTCTATTCTTTACAAAAACCGAGTCAGAGTCCACAAAATCAAGTTATGAGGATCATCTAAAAGATTTCAAGCTTGAACTGGCGAATCTTGAACACAACATAACAAGATTCTTTAAACTATCACCCCTTACCTGTTATGACTTGATTTACTTCACCCAAAACTTACTTTCTGGAGGTGAAAACCACGTCGCTATTGGGAGTCAGTCAAACATCCATGAAAATGTGTATGTAAAAAAAGTAACTCTGAATGACCACAAAGTTACGATTGGGAACTCTGAGAAAGGACTATTTCATTTAGAGCATTTACCAGAATCATTCAACTATGGGCAGATGAGACTTTTCATTAATGACATCCCATGTACTAACTTTGATTGTATTTGGACGATATCTCATGGTTCAAATAAATTCGGAACTGATTTGGCCGCCAAAGAGGGTTGGTATTCTGGAAAGTCAACCCGAATCAGAGAAGCTTCACAGTTTCAATCTTTCCGAGAAAATGTAAATTCTCAAGAGCCATATTGTGTTCAGAGCTTCAAAGTTATTACACATAATTTAAATCCTGATCTTGTTGGAGCACTTCAAAGTTTGTCTATGGATTATCTAGGAAGTCGCCTACAGGAAGAAAAGCAAATTCCCATTCATTTTTTAAAAACCATTCTTCCGTTAAGTTGTTTACCACCAGAAAACAAGATGAAAGGAAGATCACGAAAAATCAGGCTCGAAAACGCAATGGCTTTCGCCCCCCTGTTTATCGGGCCAACACAAAACGGTAAACAGCTTTGGATTTCTCGCTCGATGACAGAGGCTAAGTTTGATCTTTTTGCAGGCCAAGGGAACAAAATGACTGCCCTCCTGGCCATGAGCCGTGGAGGTAAATCCGTTTTCAACACAAAACTTATAATGGAATTTATTTCTCGGAACCCTGAAGGAATTGTGCGTGTGATTGATAAGAAGTCTTCTTACCAAAAGCTCTCAGACATCGTAAATGGTCGGGTTATTTTTTTCAATGAAGAAACTTTAAGAAAAAATCCTTACTCGCCTTTTGCTCTTGAGGGATGGGACGAAGATGATATAGAAAATCTTTATCTTCTTATTTCAACTGCATTGGTTCAAAAGAATGAGGGGATCAAAATTACAGCTTGTCACTCTGAGATTTTAAGAGAGTCAATAAAGCTTGCTTTTAATAACCATCTTAAAAATCAAGTAAATGCAAAAAAGCAAAATCTCGTATTTGACCCTCACCCTGTTTGGAATGATGTATTGACCCAAATGCCTTCAGCTTGTGAAAACCTGAAGGCATCCGGAGTAAAGGATGTCGATGGTGCTAAAGATGATCTCAGCCGATGGTCTGTAAATCTTTATGAGACAGGACAATATGGATTTATCTTTTCAAGCTTTGAGAAGATGGAGCATAGACCGCTTGATCAATTTCTAACCTACGATCTCGATGGCATCAGTGATCCAATTCTTGCACAAATTGCAGCTATGATGGCCTTTATCAAAATTGGGCGTGATCTCGCTAAACTGCCAAGATCAACACCAAAGCTTATCGTCTTTGAAGAGCTTGGAATGCTTCTTCACGGGGAGGGTGATTCTCAAAAGCTCATGGATGAATTTATCCACATGGTTATTAAAACTTGTGCAAAACTTAATGCACAAGCAATCGCAATTACCAATGATGTGAAGGATTACACTGAAAAAGCGGCAGGAAGAACCATTTGGGGCAACTCAACCCAAAAATTATTTCTTCCTCTTGGTGATTTATACCCTATGGCCGAACGGGCTTGGAAAGATCAATTCAATGAAGCTGATCTTCAGATTATGAAATCCCTCACGAAAGAATTTCATTTCAAACGCTCACAAGCCTATGTGTATTCAAACAATGAAGTATGCCCTTTTAAAGGCTCTCTCATTGTTCCCCTTTCTCCCTATATGAACGCAATTTGCACTACATCGGGGAACGAAGTGGAGTTTTACAACAAACTGAGAAGAGATGGTTTCACTCCCCTTGAAGCACTAAAAACAATGAGTGAAAAACATCCTTATGGAGAAGGTTTATGAGATTTATTTTTTTAATCATCACTCTTATTGGAATCAACAAAGCCTACGCAGGCAAATGGACAGAGTACGACACTTACAATGGTGGTCGAATTATGAGGCCGTTTGGCTTCCCCAATCGACAACCGCCTACACTGAGATCAGTCAAACTTGTTGACTTTCAATTAGGACTCGAAGCTCAACAAACTTGTGGTTACACGGACTGGACAACTGCCCAACTGATGATACCAAAAAAGTTACTTACAAAGGATTATTGGAAAAATGTGGGAACTCAGACAGTCAATCGGGCCAAAGAAGCAGTACAGGCAATTTCGGGAGCATTACCATCTATGCTTGCCTGTAATGTGAGTCCTACCTTCTGCCACATTATGAATCATGCTGAAATGTTGGCAACCGCAGAAGCACAGCTAACCTTTGATACTTGTCAGATGCTTGATGGTATTGGAAACGTGGATATGCTCCAAAGTGAAGGGCTTAGACAGTGTATTAAACAGGCAACAAGCAACGGAATTCCAGCAGGAGAGGCTAGAGAGTATTGTCTAGTAAACGACAACAACCCAAGCGGCTCAAAAAAATCACAAGCGAGCGAGACAGACAAGAAAGGTGGGCAAGGCTGGACTTTCGATTCGCTTATCGCAGATATGTTTCCTGAAAAAATCAAAGATCGTACAGGTAGATATATTCCATTAAATTCTGGAGGACATCGTTATTCACGGCAAGTTCAATCTCTAAGATTCTTAAAAGAGCTCTTTCCTGGAGTCGAGGTAAATGGAGGGGCAACAATCCGACGAGGAGGTACGTTCCAGCCATCTGTTGATGAAGATATTGCAATCGAAATGAATGATCTTGAAAGAGAAATCATGCTCGTTTTGAAAGAGATGATTAAATATCAAGATCGGGGATTCTCTAAAGGTGACATCATCGCGAAAACTGAGAAAATTTGGAACAACAAAGATGATTGGACGAAAAAAGGTGCTCCTCACCCATTCTATCGAGCCACAAATGATGGAACCGAGCCATCAATGCTCGTTACTCCAGAACAGGTGTTGCTTTTGGCTCCCCTCATTGATCGAAATAAGGCAGATGCTTTCTCTCCTGAACTGAGACAAGTAGTAGGTCGCCTTGCTCGAAGTGTGGCCCACATAAAAGTTCAGGACAAAATAGCCGACCTTTACACTCGGGCGATGGACACTTGTACCAAACCGGCTCACCAAAGTGCAATAGCTCAAAAGAACTGTGACATCATCAAAGAAAAGGCCCGTATTAGCCTCGAAATCGCCCGTATTAAGCAAGAAAGCGAAGCCGACGCCATAATTGCCCAAAGAGAAGTCGCTGACCTTGTAGAGGGAATTCAGAGGTCTCGCTTGAAAAATCAGGCAGGTCATTCAGCCCCAGCACCACTCATTAACAATAGCTTGTTGAGGATGCCATGGCAGTAATACCAAGTGACACGCTCTTAGCAGAGTTCGTTAGACGTTTTGGAGATGAGACTTTAGTTTTTCTTGTGGAGAACCTGTATTCGTCTTCAGTTTTTAAAATCATCCTTTTCACCGGTGCTGTGGCGATGATGATTTCAACGGCTATCAGCCTTCACAATCGAAAGTTGCACGACTACGTGAAGATATTTTGGATTGCTTGGTTTATGGCCATGCCTATTGGTAATAAACCCGCTTATTACACCTTCATCAATTCATTTTCAACTTTGATCACAGTACAGCTTCAAAAGTCGACCTATGACTTGTTCACTCACTTTGGAACAGGTCAAAGCTACCCCCCAGGATTCGTGGCCGATACACTCATTAAAGCTTCAACAACAAGTATCACTGACCCAGCTCTTTCCAATGCTGTAGATGTTTTGATTGATAACTGTGTTCCGATCACGACAATCAATGAAAATGGTTACGAGCGGTACTTTAATGCAAGTGACTTGTTCCGTGTGAAGCTATCCACTGGAACTGGTGGAGTCTTTGAGGGCATGAGTTTCTCATATCCATTCAGTAAAGAAGTCTTAGAAAATAGAACCTTTGAATACAGGGGTGAACGAGAATCTTGTCTAAACTTTCTCGAAGCAACCCTAAGAGGTCTGTATAGCAATGTGAATAAGCAGTTTTTTGGGATGGGAAGAGAGAGTCTTTATGTTGGTGCTATGAACGGAGAGATGAGTGACAAGTGGATTAGTGAATGGGGTGATTATTCTAGACTTCAGACATCAAATCTATCTAAAGCGGCATTAAACCTTGCTACAGCATCTTCAGTCCAATCAAACCTCCTGAAAAAACACTTTGGTGTTGATCTTAATATCTCGGGAGATCATTTTACAGATGGGGCAAATTCGCCTCTGATTGAGATGCAGAAGCGTCTAATGGGAGAATCTGATCCAACAAAGATTTCTTACAATATTATGAATCTTCCAAACTCAGTGATGAGAGCATTTAACATTGATGATTTTGGTGGTGCCGCGAGCGACTTAGTGAAACTTAACGACTCACTTCAAAAGCTCCCCTACTACGTTTCAACAATTCAGGTATTCCTAAAAGTAATTTTCCCGTTAGTGATATTTACCCCATTTCTTATGGCTTCATGGCGAATTGTAAGTATGTGGAGTGTGGCCTATGTCCTGTCACTTATCATTCCGTGGATTATGATGATCTCAAGGAGTATATGTAACATTATTCTTCTTCATTCTCTAAAAATTGAAGAAACTGCTACAACGCTTTCAACAGATCCATCTTATCTAAAGTTCGGCTTAGATTTTAATGCGGCTGTAAGAATGCTTGATGATACGGGGAAATTTTTAGCAACCTATGTTGAAACTGAAAACGCTTTATGGAAATCCCTCATGGTCATCGTTCCAGTGATCTCTTGGTTTGCTTCGGGACCAATATCTAAAATTGGAGCTAATATGACCAATGCCATCGGATCACAATTCCAAGGTCGCATGGTGAATAAAGGTCTAGACACTACAGGAACAGCGACAAAGGCTTTGGCTAAGGTGGCAATGGTGAAAACACCTATTGTTGGGAAGTTGATGAAAAAATGAATTCAAGGAGTTGAAGATGGGGTGTATTACGCCGCCATCTTCAACAGGTTTTCAAGAATATATTCTTCCGGCTTAACAGAAGTGTTTTCTTGATCTCTGAACTCTCTTACTATTCGATTGAGTGCAAAACGATTCATGAAGCCCTTGTCACATAAAAGAACAAAGTCATCTTTTGAAATACCGGTCATGACCTCGAAAAATTCTGGCGACTTTGTTTGAATCACATCATCAATATTATATTCCCTCTGATAGGTCATATAGATGAAGTCAGCCATACATATCGCAAGTCTTTTAATCTGCGTTGCGTACCATTTTTTCTTGGTTTGTCTTTCTTTATCTTCATCTTTCTTTTCAAAGTCTTCGATGATTTTTTCTTTTTCTTCTTGAGTTAGATTTGGATCACCCTTAACATTTTCCAAGTCTGAAGCATCTCGGCCAATTTGAACAAGATCATCAACAGTTCCTGAAAACTCACCAGTTCTATAACCTTTAACTTTTTCAAGAATTTCTAAGATGTGAGGGTACTCTTCAAGAAGTTTTAACTTACCGAAGTTGACTAACACATTTGAAGTAATTCTTCTTGCAAGCGCAATTCGTGATCCCTCATGGTTAAGAACTTCAAAGATATCTTTAGCCGTAGTAGGTGTACTTGTAAGACTACCTTCATAAAAACGCTTAATCTCAAGTGTTGAACAAAGACCTTCTGTTACAATCTCTAGGTTATCTTTGTTGACATCAACATTGCCTTCAAAACTTTCTTGTTGTGAAATTTGATCAGCAATGTTACTTGCACAATCATAAGTAACTTGAAGACAACGTGTAATAGCAAAATCAAAGACCCATGCTTTCGGTTTTAATACTTTTAGATCATCTGAAACCCATGCAGACTGAACTCTGAATATGGCTTGATAGTAAGACTCCGCAGATTGAGTATCGTTTAGGATTAAAATACTATCCCATTCACGAATTGTTACACCCGTTAGAAAACGACCACATGTGAAAGTGATTGTACCAAATTTAGTGGATTCATTTGCTTCAGCAATCGCTTTCTGAACCTTAGATTTTTCGGTTGCATATATTTTGTCATTTTCTTCTTTTTTGCCATCATTTCCTGAAGCATTGATCAAAATAAAATTAGAAAAATAAGGATGATGCTCTAATTTTTCAATTAGGGCAGAGATTGAATCAACACGATTAAGCCACCATACGGTATGACGCTTGGCTGGACATCCCAGCTGAGAAGCAAGTTTCCCATATACACTGATAGATCGTGCTTGATGATCAGATCGAGTGAGTCCGTCTATAAAGTGATCAACAGCATCTTCATAAATAAAGTTGCCTTCTTCGTTCGTTTCAAAAAGTCGATTGAGAGAAAAGTCTATGTCATCTGTTTCAAAAGTATCTCTTTGCTCTTTGATGTCATCATCAGTGATCTCAATAGCTGAGATGTTAAGATCAGGCATTAAACGATATATCTTTGCTTTTTGTTCGGCTGGATCAGCCTCTCGCTCTTCTCTTTTATTCTCCATCTCATCAAGATAGCTATATGTATAAACTTGCTGAGAAGAGAAATCATCTTGTTCAATTAAACGAAATGGTGTTCCTGATAGATCAAGACGATGTGTGTTTGAACCAATGACTTTATCTAAAATCCCCTTAGCCCTCTCGGTTCGGCTTCCATAGTGAACTTCATCAAAAATAACTAAGTCCCATTCAATTTCAAGAATTTTATGTAGTCGATCTTTTGTATTTCCATCTTTGTCGATGTCTAAGTCTTGCAACGAAACACAGAGAACTATCGGTCCAGAAGTTCGTGGAAAATCTCCTGTATCAGTCAGATGTGGATCAGAGGGTCTGTCAGATTTATATTTTGCTCTTATGCCAGTCCAACTATCAAAATCTACTTGCTCATTTACAGTTTCAATCCATTCAGTAATGACATCAGGTTTGTAGGTTACAATTAGAGTATTTTGGGCATTGATTTTTTTAGCAAGATGAATACTGGTAAAACATTTACCAAAACGCATTTTTGCATTTATTAGAAAGCGATTTGGATGAGTCGCTGCTCCAATAACTTCTGGTTCATATTCTTTTTTAAACCATTTGCTGGCCTTCTCAATTGCTCCTGCTTGTTCTTTACGAAGAGAATACTTCTTTGGCCTTGGTGAGCCATATTTTAGTTGATTATAAGCGATCTCAACGACTTCAAATGGGTTCTTACTGTTTGGTACAATAAACCATTCTTTACCAGGGCTATCTTTAGGCTTTTTACATCCGTTTTTTAAAAGAATGTTATGAATGTCAGAGTCACGAGTCCCTTCAGGTAGCTCACCAATCAATTTCCAAATTGGTGGACGTGAGTTACTTGTACCAAACTGCTCTTTGATTCGCTCTTCATGACGACCAACTATGGAGTGACCTACTTTAATGTAGCCCTTCTCTAAGTCGGTTTCAGTTGTGTAAGCGTATAACTCTAATCGTTCCATTTACTAAGACCATTCCTTTACTTTTAGCTTAATATGCTTTTTCTCTTCTTTAGTGAGCTTGAAATGTGATGCTAATAATTCATCTGTCCACAGCTTTGATGCATCGACAAGTGGAACCCAATTCCATCTATCCTTAGGGATATCTTGTGTAATCTTTCTTAAGCCTAAAAAATATCTTGCAAAATCTGTTTGAAGATATGCGAGGAAATTTTCAGCCTCCAATTTTGTTTTGAAGCTTGCAACAATATTATAGGTTTCTGTAGTTATAAATCCCTTAGGAATAATAAAATACTGGCTAATCGGAAGTGTAACCCTTCTCACGCCTTGCTTTGAACCTGGAGAATATGCTCTTGGTACAGCAACTTTCCATTCATTTATTTTGTCAGTATTTTTATTTATATCTTGCATGTTTGCATATAAGATTTTTCGACCTTTAGAATAGCAACCAATTGAATTTTTATCTTCAGCACGGAGGTTAAGATTTCTTTTAAAATAAAATGTTCTTATCCCAAAAGGTTTTCCCGACCAAGCAACATCTCCAACAAATTTGCCTTTCCAGTTTTTTAAAATCTTGTCGACTAAAGGATAACCAAACGGGTCGTCTAGCACTATATCATATTTAGAGAAGTTTACTTCAGTTGATACTCCATTTTCAATATACTGAGTCTCTCCCTTAAAGCCTTTTACATGATGAAGAAAGCATACACCTCCTAAAACATCTACAGTTGGAAAAACAGACTTTGAATGTTTGAAGTGATGAATTGCTTTTATTTCATTAGATGTAATCATTCTATCTCTGAAGCCTTCTACCCCTTTACCAGCACTAAACCACCTGGAAGGAATTACCACGATGAATTCACTAATTGATCCGTTGTCGATTAATTTCTCTACAAAAAAATTATAAATTGCAGTTGCACTTCCTCCAAAGCCTCCATCTGACTCCTGGTAAGGTGGATTTCCTACTGCAATAATTTTTTTGCTTCCTGCTTTTGATTTAATGTAATCAATCATAGATTTGAACTCCTTCTCAAATTTATCTTGATCTAAACGGCCGTCTTCTTCAGATACATAGTGACCGTCTCGAATTATGTGATTGTATTTTTCGTTGTGACTTACTTCATTTCCTAGGAATGTTCTTAGACTTAATCTGTGATGGCGTTCGTCAGGAGCCATACCAAAATAACGATTAGACTCGTAAATTTCTTTAGTGATGACGTCTAGGTCTAGTATAGCTTTTTTAGACTTCGCCTTACAGCTTAGAAATGCGCAGGCAAGAAGTAGCTCACCTGCTTTGCAGAATGGATCAAAGAAAACAACATTTTCATCAGCAAACACTTCTTCACCAAGAAGTGAAACCATCTCAAGTGCTTTCTCCATTCTTAAAATAGGTTGGTCACGGCCTATGACATTGCCTAGTACATCAACTACGTGAGCAGTGGGTTTTAGTTCCAGTGCGCCCATCTTTATTATGCTCCTGCTTCTATAAAGTTATTTTTGACTTCTGTGACAAGAACAACTTTTGCAAAATTAAATTCTTCAAAACCTTTTAGTTTTCCAGATACAAATGAGTCTATAAATTTGACTGAGCGTTTAAACTCAAGTGGTATCGTCTTTGAACTTTCGCAAGATTCAAAGAAGTTAACCCAAGTTAGATCAAAATCCATTTCGTGATGACCATTTTGCGAGAACCATTTTGATCCTGCTTTGGTCATATTTGCACTTGCTTTAGCATTCTTATCTGAGCTTAGAGCTGACAATGTTTCATTTTCATCAATATGCCATCTCAGAGCAGATAGAACATGAGAGAAAAATTCTTTGTTCTTTGAAATAAGAGTCAGATTATTATTTATGTTCAGCTTATATTTTAAGAACTCTATCGACTCATGTAGAACTCTTGATCTTGTATTTTCAACATTTTTCTCATCAATATCAATGGCCCAAAGTGTATTTAGGGCATTGGCAACAGCATAGAGTGGAGCTTCTTTTGTTTTTCCAAACCCTTGAGCTAGAGCTTTTTTATAAATGGCCTCCAATCTTCTTCGATAAATCGGGAGGACGATGTTACCGTGCCCACAGCAAGGTTCAAAGAAAACGACGTCTTCATCAGACCAAAAATTCTTTTTATCTTTTGCCAATAGATCAAGCATCTCCTCGACGTAAGCCTCGGGGGTGAATACTTCACCTAAATCCTGAATGCGTTTTTTGCTTCTATGATTGAGTAATGCCAAATTCGAGTTCATATCCATCCTTAGATATAAAAAAATGTGATTTACTCACTCCTCGGTCAGCTTTTTGAAATCATTGAATAAAAGTGAGTTACCAGAGAATTGTGGGAAACTATTGCCCACTGAGCCTTAAGAAATCTTAAAAATCACCAAAATTGGTGGGCCATTTCACCGTTTACGGTGATTTCTAAAACTATGAGCATCCTAAGTTCCTAATAATTCTACTCCACTACTTGGCACCTACGTTGCCTTAGTAGTGGGCATGAACATTGTAATTTTACTCATCACACTCACCACATTTACAGCCAAAGCAAAAGGACTTCCATCAATTGATGTGATGAAACTATTTGATCGTGGACGAGTCGTTGCAGATGCACACATTATCACTCAAAAACTTGGATATAACTGTGCTACAGACCCCTCTCTTCCGGAAGCTTTCTACCGTGAGTTCTCAAGAGTAATTTCTGGGGTGGCACGAGTAGCTACTGAGTCGACTCAGCTGATGGTTTATAAGGAGGACTTCCCAAACATTTGTCATGTGATGACTCAAAATCATTTGAACTCATATACAGAAGGGACAAGCACATCACATTCTAGGCCATGTGTTATGCGGGATTGGAGGGGTAAGTGTCTTGCGAGAAACGATAACACCTATAAAAGACCTCAACCGTCATACTACTGGCCTAAATACTTCATTGAAGTCACTGAGAAAGGAAACGACCCTCACTCAAAATTCGCAAAGAATAATCTTCTCTACCTTACTAACAGGAAAATTGCTGAAGGCCTCTCGAAATTTATGGACTCCGAGGGAGCAATTAAACTCACAGCACTTGTCTATCCAAAAGAAAGCGGTCTCACAGAAGCCACATTCCTAACTCCATTTGAAAAATTGCGAATCCGTGGGAGCAAAGACAAAACGAATAAGAGTTATGACGTAAATATATGGCCAGTTTCAATGAGTGAACTGTTCGCAAAACACTTTTCTATCTGTGGGCCAATCCTGGAGCAACAAGGGCGAGATGTCGGAGGTTATTCATGGGCCTTTAAGGGTGTACCAATGACCTGTCCGGTAGCGACAACAGTAGATTCTTACCCATTTTGGGACACAGGAATGATAGACTACCTTGACCCAGAAGCCATGATTTCAATGATGGCATCATCCAACCCTCTTACTTGTGGAATTGCTCAAGGGGGTGCGTATTTATCAAATCTATCAGGAGGAAAAACCCAAGGAGTTGGCGATAAGACAGAAACGAATAAGGCTATTTCTCAACAAAATGGATTCATGGGAAAATCCTTAAGCTCTTGTTCATTTCCTATCTTAGGTACAGCTCATGCGATAGCAAAACAATCACTTTCTTATACGGATTCAGCTAAATGGAAACAACTTAAATGTACTCTCTGGGGGTCAGTAGCACCTAGAATGAGTACATCGGTATATGAGTCAGATTATTCTTATGCAAACACTGCACTAAAATTTAAACTTCTCGCCCATGATCTCTTCTCCCTTCCTAGGGGAACTGAAGAAAGGTGGACACTCGCCTACCCGTGGGAGTCCGATTCAAAATTTCTTCCGGATGCCTTTTCAAATTATACGAGTGAGCTTTCAGGATTTTTAAAGTCTAAAAACATTAAGGCTGATATTGGAGACTCCGGTGGAAGAAGCTACTCACTTTATACTCCAGGTTCACCCTTCTTAATGGATTCAAGTACGAATTCAAAGTACATCGCTGATCGAGCGCAGCAGTTTGCAAAGGAAGCGGCAACACTTGCGACACTTAATCCGGTGGTTGAATTAGCAAGACAGGCAAAGGCCCAAAGTACAGGATCAAACGAAGTGGGAGGTGATCGAAGAATTTATACCATCTTTGAAAAAATCTCATGTGTACATCCATCAACTCTCGTCACAGTTAAAACACCTCTTGGTGTCAGTACAACTAAGTACGACTCTTGCAGAACCGCAATTCAGTATGAGGTTTATAAGTATATTCAGACCAAATACTTAAGGAAGGTTTGTGATGCTTTCAAACAAACGGAGGGCCAACCGTGGAAGTAGCACAGTCACATCAGAAGGTTCTTCAGACTGCAAAGGCTAGAAGTGCAGATGAACTACTTTCAAAAAAAGATTTCCAGAGTCGGTTCTGGATTGATGTCTTTCTCAAAGCTAATGAAATCAATGCAAGTGACATCCATATCGAACAGATCAAGGATGGACTGCTCGTAAGGTTTAGAGTCCAGGGTGAGTTACTTCAGTTTATAGAATATAAAGAAGAGTTTTCATTAGTGCGAAACCTTATCAATCGGCTAAAGCATATATGCTCTCTTGATTTATCGGTGAACGATGAAGCCCAAGATAGAAGTGTAAGCTTTGAAGTCACAAACTCACGTTACAGGATAGCTCTCTCCCCTTCGGTTTTCGGTGAAAACTTTGTTTTCAGAATCATCAGAGACGAGTTTATTCCAAAGTTGTCTGAACTATATTTACCTCAAGAGACAGAGACTGATCTCAGATATGCAATGAACCAAAAACAAGGGTTCATTTGTATTACTGGCCCAACTGGTTCGGGGAAATCCACTACCCTGCAATCCATTTTGATGGAGCTTGATCGCGAGAAGAAGAAAGTAATCACTATTGAGAATCCTGTGGAGAGAATAATCCCATCAACACTTCAGAAGGAAATTAACCATAAGGTCAGTTGGAAAACAGCTATCAAGATGGCCCTCCGTGAAGACCCCGACATTATTCTAATTGGTGAAATCCGTGACCGCGAAAGTGCGGAACTTGCCCTTGAAGCCGCCCAAACCGGACATCTTGTTTTCTCAACACTTCACACAAATGACGTCGCAGGTATTGTGGATCGACTCCTTGGACTCGGAGTAGAAAGGAGACTAATTGCAGATAACCTACTCTTCGTCTCGGCCCAAAGACTCATCCAACGTCTTTGTTCAAATTGCAAAGTTAAGCTTGCAGACGGGTATTACATCAAGGGTGACGGGTGCGAACATTGCTCTGCAAAAGGAGTCAAAGGTATCAAGGGAAGACTCCCTATTGTTGAGTATTCATTTTACCCAACTCCAGAATCAATCATCGAATTTGATAAGAAAAATTTTGAAAGTACACAGGTTAAGAGAACACTACAAGCAGAGTGTCAGAGGTGGATAGAGGCCGGAGAGGTGGACGAACGCGAGCTTCGCTATTGGAGAAAGAGCCATGTTTAAGACTATACCGCCAACTGTACCGTGGGCTATTCACCCGACGGCTCACCAAAAAATTTCTAAGTATTTTTTATCACTGATGTTTCCGCCGGCCGCCGCAGTGACCACCCCCTCACAACGTAAAGTTGGATGCGGTGGTCACTGCGGCGGCCGGCGGTTTTATAAATTTTTTTTGGAGGTTCAATGAGAGAGAGAATTTATTTTGATCTGAGGAAGGAGAGCGAGGGGACAAGGGATCGGATCGGGGAAATTTTACGTCTGGTTAATCAGAAGTCTAAAGGGAGACCGGTGGACTTAAATATGGTTATCAGTTTTTCACTAGGTTTGATTAAAGAAAGTCATATCGAGGAAATTCAGAAGGCTAGTCTTACTGAATGGGACTTAATCAATGACGAGTGGGAGAAGTACAAGGCCAAGACTGGTGAAAAGATCACTCTTCAGAATTTCCTCGTAAAGAAACTAAAAATTCAGTAGGCCCTATGATTACGGAAAGAGACATCAGCGTATTGCGTTTTATCAATCAGTTTGGATTTAGCTCAACGTCGATGGTGCAGAGTGTATTTTTTAAGAATTTAGCAAATAGTTGTGCCATGAGAGTTACCCGACGACGTATTCAACATCTGCACGAGAGAGGCCTACTGAAGAAACAAACACATCCTGATTTTTCTGAACGGATTTATAGTCTCACACAATCTGGAAGTTTAGAAATTGAGCGTCGAGGATTTGAGAGTATTAAGGGATTAGACCACATCAATTGGTCAGAGTTTCATCACGATTTTGAGATTCAAAAAATCTATCTTCGCTTCAGAGATCTTGGTTATACAAAATTTTACTCTGAAAGAAAGGCCCGTGAAGAAACTCCTTTCGGTGAACTAATCCCCGATCTCATCATGTTTAAGTCTGATAACAGAACAGTGATGATCGAAGTTGAGCTTACGCGTAAAACTTACAAACGAATGGAGGAAAAACTAAAAGAGTATATTGACTCCCCTCACCTCGGAACTCTTCTTTATATCTGTAAAACAGATGGAATAGTGACTGCAATCTCAAAGACTGCCAAGAAATTTGATGAATTGAATGGGCGTTTTAACGCCATGACGGTAACAGAATTTTTTTCAAAAAATGCTGACGATTTCATTCACTCAATCATGCAGGGGAAAGTATGCTAATCGCAAAAATCCGCATGATTCAGTGGTATGTACTGAAGTCTACCCCATTCATTTTCATCATTTTATTTTTTATCTTAGGAAATCTTTTTTCAAAATTCCTTGTACGTTACAAGGAGAAAAAGATCGCAAAAAAACTAAAGTTTTTTTGCGTCATTTGCCTTGCTGCGAGTTTTTTAGTCAGCTTTATTCGCTTTGAAGGATTATATCCATTAGCGGCCTTTGCAGGTCTGCTCTCTCGCGTAGTGATTGAAAAACTTTCGAGGAAGTCGGCCAAGGGGAGCATCCACGAAAAGAGCCAGGAATTTTATCTAGGAACTTCAAGACCTCTCCACAAAGGCTATTATTATGGCCTTGAAAACAATGTCGTAAAATCCGCTCTCCTTACCCATCACCAACTGATCTATGGGGCAAGCGGTTCTGGTAAGACCTACTCTACTCTTCAACCGCAATGTTACTTTGACATTAAATGGGGTCGAAGACTTTTCGTTATCGACCCCAAAGGGGATTTGGATTTCTGTAACCATGTCTTCTCTTCTTCTAAACTTTTTAATCGGGAAGAAGACTTCTTCTTTTTTTCCATCACAAATCCCCAAAAGAGCTGTGCCTTTAACCCTCTTCTTGGAATTACAAATAATGAGATCAAAGACCTTATTATTTCATGCACCGAATGGAGTGAACCCTATTATAAAAAAATGGCGGAAATGGCACTTCTTGAGATTCTGGAAAAGATGGATCGGCCAACACTATCGAGAATCGAGAAAAAAATTCCAAAAGAGCCGGAGTTTATGGGACTCAAGGCAGACCTTAAAATCATGTGTAAATCTGACTTTGGGACTCTGATTGATCGCGAAGATGCTCCAAGCCTAGAGGAGCTTCACACTCGGAATAGAATATGTTTCTTTTCACTTAATACACAAAGCTATCCAGAGGCTTCAAAACAACTTGGAAGAATTATTCTAGGGTCGCTAATGGCTCTTTCCAATAAAATTCAATCTCAGGTCGAGCCGAAGGACAGGAAAGAGACCACCGTCATTGTGGACGAATTTGGCTCCTTCATTACAGAAACTTTTATCAACTTCCTAAATAAGGCAAGATCTTCAAAATTCCGGTTGATTCTTGCCACGCAAAGTCCTGGGGACGTCGAACTTGATGGGACTAAAACCAGAAAACAGATCGCAGATTCCACTACAGTTAAAATGTTCTTGCGTGTAAGTGATCCAGAGTCCGCCGACTATTGCGCCGCAGTTGTGGGTACTCAAGTTTCCGAGAAGCGAACAACAAGGGTGGATGATCGAAATTTTCATTCGGATACTTACACCGGAAGTATCCGAGAGGTTCAAGAGTATATCATCCACCCCGATGACATTAAGAAATTTGGGCTAGGAGAAGGAGTCGTTTACACTCAATCACCTTTTTCGGTTTCAAAGGTCAATTTTGATTTTGGATCAAAATTTCATATTCCTATTTTAAGCTACCTCGATTCTGAGGTAGCGACGAACAACAGTGATTTTAACATGAGATCCAGAGTTGTTGATCTTCCAGAAGAAAAACCAAAAACAGAAATAACAGTGGAGGACTTTTGAACACCTCTTTCCCTTTGGGATGCAGTCTTGGCACTCGCTCTAGTCAGTCAACAACAAAATCGGTTCCCCCTAAAGGTCGCCCCCAATTTTCTTGTGGACTGCCGTCGAGTCTGGAGTGCCGCTTGCCCTGCTATCAGGGAATGAGGCGTTTCTTTTTGCGGAAGCAAAACAGAGAGCAATAAAACAAAGGAGAAGCTGTGCTACTTAATGAAGACCTACCTATTAGAAATACCCTCGTTAATTACTGGAAAGAAGTCATCAGAAAAGAACAAATAAAAGAAGACACACTTTCTATGAACCCAGAGTTTTGTATGTACCTCGATGAAATTTTCTCTGGAAAACCACTCAGTGAATATCAATTAGAAACTTACAAAGAAATAACTAATAAACCTTCTCTGGCGTAGTGCCTGAGATTTTAACAAAGGACGGAAATATGAATCAGATCACGCTAATGGGAAACATTGGCAAGAACGCATGGAGAAGTCAGAAAGGGGAATCTCTTGATTTCACTCTTGCTACGACAGAATCCTGGAAGGACAAGGAAGATCAGTGGCAATCCAGAACAGATTGGCACTATTGCAAGATTTATGGAGCAAAGAAAGACTTTCTTGAAGCTCGATTAAAAGCAGGGTGCAAAGTTCTTCTTGTAGGACAGCAAAAGAATCGCATGAACCAAAATCAAGAAACAAAGGAACTTGAAACTTTCAGCTATGTGAACGTTAAGGAAATTAAGATCGTCGATCCAAAAAGTAAGGAAGACCGATCATTCACTTTTGAGGACATTCCATTTTAGGAGGAAAAGCCATGAAATTAATTTTTGTCACAGTATTTTCTCTTCTCGCCTACTCTTGCTCAAGTACAAAGACGATCTATAAAGAGGTCGTAACTCCTCCTAAAGTGTCGATTGATCGTAACAAAACAATTTCGATTGCAGAGGTTCAGGATCATTTTGAACATGGGCCGGCTCCAAGGCGTTTTTTAAGTAACCGCGAGTATGCAAATTTTGCGGCGAGAAGCTTTGAAAACCTTTTCATTGAAAGAGCCAACATTGAAGGACTTAATCTTGTAGATCGTGCAAAATTTAATGAATCATTTGATGATGCCTTTGCAGGAAGACAACCTCGTGATTCTAATGCCGACTATCTCCTCTACATCACCTACGAAGAACAATCAGGCCTAGAACCCTTCTCTCACGACGCTGAAGGTTTGAAGGCTAAAAAAGTATTCTTTGCCATTGGTCGAGTCACTTACAGAGTTGTTGAACGTGAAAGTGGTAAAATTATCGCTTCAAGCTCGTTTCAACAGAAGTTCAACGAAACCAATACGGATTACCTGTTTGTGAATGGTCAGCAGGTCTATGGGCCGAACACAGAACAGGTAGCCCTAAAACTTCGGAAGTTCTTAACTTCTGAACTTGTAGATGAGTTTTTTGAGACAAAATCTCAAGAAGCATTGAGTTTTAAGAAAGGAGAGAACAAAATCTTCAACACAGTCATTGAGAACGTAGAAAAAAACGATCTAAAAGCCGCTATTTTGGCCCAGGAAGAGATTTTGAAGTCTCTTAAGGGTTCTAATGACATCTCGGATGGAAACTATAACCTTGCCCTTCTCTACTACCTGACTGGTGATCTTGAGAAGGCCCGATCTGTCACTAAGAACGTAGAAAACGGATTTTTCTCAAAGGATTTTACTCATCTCGTTAATAAGTTGAACTAATGAATGTTAAAAGGGGTCAATTTATCGTTGGCCCCTTTTTTGGAAGGTAGATTTTGATAACTGAAACTGACTACGACTTAGAAAACATTGCTGATTATCTCACCAACAGCTTTGGAAATTGCTCTTTTACCGAAATGGAAGAGGAAGCCGTTAATTTTTTAAAGGGGTTACTTTAAGTGGGGCAAGGCTGCCCCACTCAAAAGGGTTTTGAATAACCAATTTATCTAAATAACGCCTTAATTCTTTCATTCAGAACTTCTTCATTCTGAATTTCAGAGAAATTTCCTGATTCAGCATTTTCCAAAAAGTTTGAAACTAAGCATCTGACAATCGAGTTTACAGTGATACGTTCTTTATATTCTGTAGTATTTCTTGAGCGATTTCTCATGATCTCGTTTTCAAGTTGCTTGAGGCCCATAACCTCTTCATCACTCATTCTGATAGTTATTGGGTTGAACTTGTCGAACTTTGCCTTACTTTCAAATTTAGTCTTCGTTTTTACTTTAAATGGCGTTTTAACAATAGTTTTAGGCAATGGCTTAACCTCCACTACCTTTTCTTCAATCGCTTCTTCTAATGCCATTTCCTCATCAAAATTAGTGATCTCTTCTTCAATAATTTTTGGAGTTGCAGGTTTTGCTGCCATAGGCTTAGGTGCAGGAGTCGCCTTTTTAGGAGCAAAGAGGTCAAAGCTGTTTTTATCTAATCCGCTCATTATTGCATCCCCCCTACTGAAAGTTCATTGCGTCTAGTTTTCAATGGCACTTTTGTAATTTTCTGAGGTTTGTTATTCATCCCCAATCGTTCAAGAACCTCATTGGCCAGATCAGTGTAATTCTTATTTCCTTTATCAGATTTTTTAGTCACATCGAAAATTGTATTTCTACTTTGGGCAAGTTCTTTAAATTTTGCATTTCTCTGAATACAAGTGTTGAATACCTTGCCATCAAATGCACGATTTAAAATCTCTTGAGAATCTTTTGCAATCGCTTCTCTTCCGTCGATCATTGTTAAAACTAGACCTAGATTTTCAATTTCATGGTCTAATTTCTCTCTGATAAGTTCGATTGTTTCCATTGTCTTTTGAACTCCAACAAGTGAGAGATAATCTGCTAATGTTGGAATCAGGAAATAGTCTGAAGCAACGAGTGAGTTTATTGTGGCCATCCCTAAAGTTGGGCCATTATCAATAAGAATAAAATCATAATACTCAATTAGAGGCTTTAAAAGTTTTTTGAATGTTCTATCGGCTCCAGGTTCAGAAGCTAATACGATATCGAGAGTAATAGTCTTACCCTGATATTTAATTTCAGAAGGGATAATGCTTAAATTTTCCTGAGAAGTCTCATAGGTCACTTGGTTTAGGGTGCAGTCTTTCATAAATGCGTGAAGCACTCCCCTCCCCTCTTCATCAAGTTGACCAATTGTTGAAATCGTTAAATTGGCCTGTGAAACATCAAGGTCAATTAGTAATACCTTCTTTCCCATTTTTGCTAATGCTGAACCAAGATGAAGAACTGTCGTTGTTTTAAGTACACCGCCCTTCTGGTTTATGATGGAAATGACTTTGGCTTTTTCCATTTGATCCTCCATTGATCTTTAAATATTTAATTTAATTGTAACAGTGATTGGATTTTTCACAATATAAAACTTCAGAACTTACGAAGTTTGGAAGTTAAGAAGTTCGCAAGTTCTAAACTTCTGAAGTAATGAACTTATGAAGTTTCAAAGTTCCGAAGTTCAGAACTTCCAAAGTTGAAAGGCGTTCTTTAACCTGCCCCTACGATTTAAACTTCTCCATCTATTTTTTCAATTTCAATGGCAAAAAGAGAGTTTTTTCAGAGGAGAATTTTACAACTTCAGAAGTTCTGAAGTTAGAAAACGGATGCTATGGTTCTATGAAGCCAACTTCTACACTTCTGAAGTGTAGAAGTTCCATATTTCAGAAGTTCCTAAGTTTCCAAGTTCATAACTTCCAAACTTTTGAAGTTAAGAAGTTAATAAGTTCCGAAGTTGCAAAGTTCTGAACTTCAGAAGTCCGAGTTCAATTTTTAATGGCCTTGAATAATCATGACGCCGTGATATTAAAAATAAATTAGTGGTGATCGTTAAAACCTAAGTTCACAAGTTCTGAAGTTCCTAACTTCTGAACTTAAGAAGTTCCGAAATAAAGATTACTCCGTCATTCACATCATGCTTGTAAGTTGTAATTTTAAATTACTACATACAATACAGAGAGAAGGGGAGACTGCTTTAATAATAAAGACTTAAAGTAGTTAACTCCGCTATTAACATCATTCATCTCCGTCATTCACAACATGAAACTCCTTCAATGACATCATGAAACTCTGTCATTCGCATCATCGACTCCTTCAATAACATCGGCCCATTGAAAACTCCGTCATTAACATCACGTATTTTAGCGAAAACTCCGTCATTAACATCATGCTGTGATGTTTTTGAACGACTTTTAAGGGGAATTTCGGGGATGCTGATGTTTTTGGCGGAATTTTGACGGCTATCGGGGCGGCCTGGTCCTAATATGTGATGTTTTCGACGGAAATTCACTGCCTGATTGATGTATTTGACCGAATTTTTGTCATCGAACCGGCCCTATTGATGTTAATGGCTGACAAAACTCTCTATGATGTTTATGGCCAACTTTTTCTTACTTGATGTTTTTAACGGAAAAATAAACCTTGATGTTTTTGGCGGAAAAAATAATAATCTTAGTTAAGATATGGAAAATTTTGAAATTGGTTATTCGCACAACAATAAAAAACCTGTTTATCACGGTGAAGTGGATCAGTCTGTGACTGTTACTAACGCTACTCAGGATTTAGTGAACTTCAAATCGGAGTTCAATATAGGCCTCGCGTTACCGTTTGAGTTCTGCAAAAGCAAAAAAAGCGAGAAATTTGAGAAGCATTCGATGACCAAATGGTTTGATGAGGCTGGGAATCTAAATCGCTTAGAAGTGGTTTTCCGTGGCAATTCTGGTACAGCAGGGAAGCTCGATCAAGATGTGCTAAATATCTTAATGTCGATGTGTGTAGAGCAGAATACTGACTCACCAGTTTTTACTTATGAAGACATAAGAAAGCGTTTGGGGCTTGCGAAGGGGAGTCACGGAAATATTAGGGACTCTATTCAGCGTATGCTTGGGATGAGAATTGAGTTTCGTCAAAGCTTCTATTCAGCCACCAACTCAAAAAATACCAATGTTGAAAAGCATCTTATCCAATCTCGCAAATCAGTTATTAACGAAGATTACTCTGACCTCAAAAATATAGATGCCCGTCACTCGGTGACGTTCGACCGCGATATTATGCAAAACCTCCTTGGGGGTTATTACTCTGTTCTTTCGCGTGAAACTTATCTTTCACTTGATAGTGGTGCTGTTCGCCGCCTTTACCAGTTGATCGTCTCGCATCGAGATGTGGGCAAGAGAAATCATTTTACCTTAGAGATTGAGGACATTGCTTCTGTTTTGGGCCTCACCGCAAAAAAAGAATTTTTTGGTCATGTGAAAAAGTATTTTAACTCTCTTAAAGAGGCTTTGCCTGATCTTGAATTTACTTTTGCAACAGTGAATAGAAAAAAAGTGGTGAAGATTTCTTTTACTGGCGACCAGAACCTCATTGGAAATGATGATGAGTTTTTCTTGGCACTTTCTAAATGGTATGGGGCAGATGTTTTGGAGAAAAATGGTATTGATGTTGATTATATAAATGACATCAGAGAGAAATTTCAGAAATCAATCATCTATGAAAAAACAAGGGTAAAACTCTGCGAATTGTATCTTGATATGATTCTTCATCAAAAACATGTAAATCACTCTCAAGTTCAATCGGTGAAGGCACTTTTAACTTCTGCACTTACTCAGAAAACAGAATACATGAAGCCTGATGGTTTTAAGAAGTTTGTGGTTGATAGGGTAAAACATAAAGAAATTCTTGAAACGAAAGCGATGGCTCTCCGAGAAGATGAGAAAAAGAAGTTTGAACTCCAACTCCAAGAGAAGCAGACAAAGTTATTGGCTCAATCGACTTTTGAAAACTTGAAGATGAAAAACCCAAAGACTTACGAAAGGTACGAAAAAGAGGCCATGAAACTTTGGGGAGATGAGATTCGAGAGTCCCTTCTTGCAGAACAAATCCTTGAAGAAAAGATTAAAGAGCTGATTCAGAGTCGAATGGAAGCAGGGGAGCAAATCACGCAATGATGGACAGCTTTCAAACTGAAGATTTAGCTCAATTACTAACTAATGAACGTGCTGTTCTTAGCTCTGTTATTATAGACCCTGAATCTTTAAGTGAGATTGATGATCTAAAAATTTCTGCTTCTGATTTCTCAGATACGAAATACCAAATTGTATTTTCTCATGTGGAAAAATTACGATCTCTCGGAAAGCCTGTTGATCTAGTAAGCCTTGTCGATTCTCTTACCCAAAATAATGATATCTATAAAGTGGGGGGGGCAAGTTACCTTGCAGGAATTTATAACGATCTTGCTTCTAGTGCGAACATTCGCCATTATGCTGAACGTGTAAAAGAGCAGTCACTTTCAAGAATTGTTTTTAATAAGGCAAAAGAGATAGCAGGGTTTTCAAAAGATAATCTTTCTCGCGAAGAACTGATAGAAAAAGTAAATCAATCCTTGATTGCTTTAAATGATAATCAAGACTCGGGCACTTCTTTAGAGATGAAAGAATCGGTGATTTCAGTGATTCAATCTCTTCGAGATAGAGATTCACTAAAACACACTCTCACAAAAACGGGATTCTCAGCAATTGATGATAAGATCGAAGGGCTTACTCCAGGACAACTTATCATCCTGGCCGCAAGACCTGCGATGGGAAAAACTTCCCTCGCTCTTAATATCGGGTTCAATGTAGCTCAAAAATATGATGAGCACGTTTTGGTTTATTCGTTAGAGATGATGCACAAGGAACTTACTGAGCGCATGATCTCGATGGAAGCACAGGTTAATGGAAAGAAATTTAAGTCTCGTGATTTTGACCATGGCGATCTTTTAAAAATAGATAAGGCCGCTCGTAAATGTTCTGAACTAAAACTCATACTTGATGACTATTCAGGATCGACGATTTCAAGGATAAGAAATCAATCTCTACGCCATAAGGCCAAGTACGGAAAACTCAGAATGGTTATTATTGATTACCTTCAACTCATCCCTTACAAGGAATCCAAGAAGGGCAATAAGGCCGATGATATTGGTGAACTCACTCGATCACTAAAGCTTCTCTCTAAAGAGCTTAATTGCCCTATTATTTGCCTTTCACAGCTTAATAGGGGAGTTGAAGCCCGAGAGAACAAACGTCCAAATCTTGCGGATCTTCGTGATTCTGGGGCCATTGAACAAGATGCGGACATGGTTTGGTTCATATACCGTGATGAAGTTTATAATCCAGATACAAAAGCCCCATCGGAAGCAGAAGTTATCATCTCCAAAAACAGGGGAGGAGAGACTGGAACTGCAAAACTTAGATGGATTGGTGAGTTTACGAAGTTCACTGAGAGAGCTGAGGATGTGTTTTAATATAATAAGAGTTTGAGGTCGTTTGTGGCAAATTGGATCAATGCAAATTTTATATCAAGTGGTGAAAAACTTTCTGGTTCTACAAGAGCGAATGTTTTTTATGTTACTCATGTTAATAAAACTTATTTTGTCGTTACAGATATCCCTTGCGAATCTCTAGTCGATTTAGTTGATATTTTTAATTTCGCGATTAACAGTGCAAAGAATCATAGCATTCCTTTCGATAATGATGTTGTGTGGTGCACTTTAACTTTTAATTCTAATCAAACTCCATCCTTTACTCAGTCTCAGAATCTTCCTGAGTTTAAAGTTAATTACGATCCAAAAAATCTTCATACCGTTCAAAAAGTGGATTGGAGTAGTAGTGCCTTGAGTCAAAATATCGCTCAGCAAATTATTGCTTTCCTAATGAGATCAGGAGTGCGTTTTTAGGTTTTTTAATAGCTATTTTTCTTTTGGCCACTGATTCGCCATTATCTGCCCAAGAATTGCATTTGTGTTTTTAATAAGACCTATGTTCTTTTCGATAGTGTTCTTGATATTAGCCTCATCTTTATCGTCAAGTTTTCCAGATGTTTTTTCAAATACCTTTTTAAAACTTTTCCCAGATTTGTTTTTAAGCTCGGAAAGATTTTTTATGTTTTTTTCATTTTCATCTATTAAGGAGACAATGAGAGAAGCTCTGTCTTCTTTCTTGGCAATTAGCTTTGTTATAGTAACGATCTTTGAGCAATTTGTTAGTACATAGTTTGTGTCGAAAGCAGAGAGCAAAGTGCTAGATATGCTCCCATCCTTCTCGTTTATAATGTTGGCTCCCACAAGCCCACCCAAGATCGCCCCGCCACCAATGATTAGGGCTGTTCCCCCTGCCATTCCCAAACCACCTGCGGCAAGTGCCCCTCCACCTAAAAATGCAAGGCCTGCACTTGTTGCGGCTGCTCCACTCAAGCCTAGGAAGGTTGAACCAATGATTCCACCAATCAATGGAGCCGCAACTCCACCTGTTACTGCAAGTGCAACGGCCGCTCCTGCAATGGCTAGAATAGATTTGTTTCTTGAAGAATTACTCCAATCTTTACCCATGATTTCTTTTAGGGCCTGTGAATATGTGACTTTAATTTGATCTATAACTTCAATTTTCTTTGGGAATAAACTTTGTAGTTTCACTACCCAACCTATTCTGAAATCTTCATTTAATTTATCCAAACCTTTGGTCGCTCCACTGCCTCTATCTGAAATTATAAAATAGGGCAGGAATGCGATTGCTTCTAAAAAGATTAGATTTTGTGTTTCTGGATCAAGACTGGAAAATTTCTTCTGTAAAAAACTATCAGTAAAGGATGGAAACTCTTTCTGATTTATGGCCCGAGTTACATTTTTTTGCCATTCCCAAAACCAGTCTTCTTTAATAATTCTTCGGTCTTTGTCAGTGGTTAGTTCTATATCGTTTAAAATGAGTTGTTTTTGGATTACGAGCAGTAATCTGTAATCAGTCATTTCAAGTTTGAAATACTTACCGAAATCCATCTTTTCCTAACCCTTCAAAACTATTGTTAAACATAACTTATCATCAATTATCGGGCGAAAAACGATGAAACTTTATGCTTATTACTTGACTCGGCGCGTAAGGAATTGTATCATTCTTCTATTCCAAGAGGAGGATTTATGACGGTAGCAGGTGTAGTTTCAGCAAACGAGGTTTTAAAAATAGCATGGGATTTTCTTCAAATTGATGTGAAGGCCGAAGCCTTTGGCTTGTCTGCAAATAGAAGAATCGCTTGTCGTAAATGTGTAAAGGATTTTGAAAAGTCCTTCAATCAATTCAATCGTGCGATCTCTATTTTAGAAGATGAAGATTTAAAGACTGATTTAACTATTGGCTTCATTAAAAAATTGGATTCGTTTGAAAAACAACTTCAAGAGATTCTAAGGGGGTAAATATGCCATTTATTTTATGGGGGATTGTAGGTGTTATTTCTTTGGCACTTCTTTTTAGTATTGCCACAGATCATTTAAATGAATCAACAGAAGAAGAAGCATTTGAGTATCTGAATAAAATTAGAAAAACAAAACGTGAACTGTATGAGAAGTTATGTGCCAAGAAGGATTCATTGCCCGAAAATGCAAGGAGAAACCTTGAGGCTTATTTACTTGAGTACAAGGGTACAAAGAATTAAATATTCTTTAGGAGCTTCCCTGACCAGCCGGGAGTTTTTGTACCACTTCTCAAGTTAGATTCCTGACCTCTTCCTCTCGGTATTTCGGCTGAAAAATTTCAGGTGCAGGTGGCCGATATCCCAAAGAACTGTGCGGTCTCTTTGTAT